>CETM01457148.1_pt1 | contig 45070 bp, 42 predicted proteins | sample 361451 | NCBI WGS metagenome assembly CETM01 (sample SAMEA2622690, study PRJEB7988) | marine metagenome | isolation source: saline water (ENVO:00002010), including
AATCCGAAGCGGAAGAAGAAGATTTAGACGATCTTTTCGAAGAAGAAAATAAAGATTTTAGAAAAAAAGAAACAAAGAAAAAAATTAATCTTGAAGAAGAGTTTAATAACAATATTGAAGAAAAAGATGAAGAAGATGAAAGTTTTGATTTTGAAGAAGATGAAATAGAAGAAAAGTTAAAAGAAACTCCAAAAAACAATAATCTTGATAATCAAGAAAATAAAAAGAAAAAAGAGAAAAAAAATATGAATATAAATATAAGAAAAACAAGTTTATCAGTAGTTGCTATTGCTTTATTAGGAGTGATATCTTATGGTTCATATTATTTATACAAAGATAATAAGTTTTCTAATATTTTTAATAATGAAAAAACTATTGTTAATTCAAATTCTGAAATACAAGAACTAAAAAACAACATTCAACAATTAAATAAAGATATTGTTAAATTAAAAGATTCTGATAATTCTCAATCAACAGATCTTGAGAAGATTTTAACTGAAAAACTAAATAGTGCTATTAATGAAAAAGATAATCAAATAGAAAATTTAAAAAATTCATTATCAAAAGTTGAAAATGAGATAAAATTTGTAAAACAAAAAAATGATAATCTTTCTCAAAGAGTAACAACTTTAAATAATCTGTTAAATGAGAATGAAAACGTTAGAAAAGATTTAATAAATCAACTTGAGGAACAAAAATCATTAATTAGAAAAACAGTTGGTATTACTATTGATGTGATTAATAAAAATAAAGATTTAAAGAACACAATTTCAACTGAAATATATAATGAGGTTTCTGAATTAGTAGACGACAAAATCAAAGAACAAAGAAAGGAAGTTTATGACTTTTCAATTATAGAAGATAAACTTTCAGAATCTTTAACAAAAATAAATGATTTAAGTAAGGATTTAATGAATACCAAAAATACTAACCAAAAACTTAGAAGTGAAATAACTTCTCTACAGTTAAAAGTTAAAGATTTGGAAGATGACAAACAAATCAACACAAAAAATTCTTCTGAAAACGAAGTTATAAAAGAACTAAAATCAAAAGATACAATAGAGATAAAGAAAAGTTCTAAAAATAATAATGAAAAATCTTCCAATGAGAATAAAGATTCAGATAAGTACACTGACGAAGGATTTAGGATTTATAATGTAATAGGTGTTCTTCAAGGTCAGGGTAAGTTTTATATAAAACCAGAAAATGGTGGCATAAAAACATATGAAGTTGGTGATATAGTTGAAGAATATGGTAGAGTTATAAAAATAGAAGATGGAGAAATATATACTGAAAAGGGACTTATTAGAAAAAAAGAAAAATAATAATAAATGATAAAATTTTTAATTATAACCTCGCTATTACTTTTTTCAGGTTTGGTTTTTGCTGAACCTGCACCTTTTGTTCAGGCAGATGGAGATAGTAGTGTTGGAAACCTTATAGCTATCATTTATGCCTTTATTTATTATATAGGAATATTGATTGGATTTATATTCATTTTATTGTCATTTCTAAAATTAATGAACAGTGCTGAAAATAGGGGTGATCCTAAGAACACTATGAAATCTGCACTCTTAACAATGCTTGCAGGTGCATTACTATATAATATTCATGGTACATTTTCTACAATAACAGCTACCTTTACAGGTGCTAGTGAAATATGTTTTGTTGAAAATCAATCTTTAGCTCATGAAAGGCTAACACCAACAGATACAAGTGCTTGTTTTGATGCAGAAACATCAGAGATAACTCAATCTTTACGTTCTCAATTAACAGGTGAAGATCAGAGTTGGGAAGAATTAAAAGGTAGAATAAATTTATTATTTGCAGTTTTACAAACAATTTCATTATTCTTTTTTATAAAAGCAGTAACCATGTTGAAAGCAGTTAGTGAAGGAAGTCAAGATGCTTCTTATGGAAAAATATTTGTGATGTTAATATTTTCTTCAATTGGCATGGATTTATCTGGTTTTTTAGAAATGATAATAAATACGTATCAAGAAATAAAAGGTGGTTAAAATGCATAGTTTAAAATTATCAATTTCAAAATATAACAAAAACTATTCTAAAGCTGAAATAGACAAAAAATTAAAATTAAATAACTGTGAGTGTTGTGGATTTGAAGTTTCTGATGAAGATAAAAAAATTCATAATTCAGAAAATGTACTACTACTGACATGTCCTGTTTGTTTTTATACAGAAAATTTAGATTTAATTGATGAAATGGATAAGGGGTGTATTATTTTAGCACCTGAAATAAAACAGGAAGAATTAAATTCGTTAGTAAAATTAATTTGGTTTTATGAATCAATAGAAGATACAAGGTATTTTGAACAAATTGATAGTGTTATTAGTATATATGAACAATTAAAGGAAAGAGAAAATTATACAAAAACATATTGGTCTGAAAGTGCCAATGATGTAGACCAAATTATTAATTTTTTACATGATATAAGTGAAAAAGATAAATCTTCTTATGATCAAAGAGGAAAAGTAATGAGTGACTTATTATGGCTACCAAGCCGTGGTTTGTTTGAAAAGTACATACCACTATGGAATGATAGATTAAAAAAATATCACATAAAAAACTTTGGAAAAATAATTAAAAGAGTTCAGGAAAAAGTAAATAAATGAATGACTATAGAATAGGTGTCGCTTTTTTTAAAGATTCAATAAAAGGCGAAAATGGAATAGCATATTCAAAAACTAATCTTCTTGAAAAAGTAGATAATATAAATGATCTTGATGATAAAATAATTTGGTTCACAAATATTAGAAGTGAACTTGAATTTCCTTTAAAAATCAAAAAAAATAATTTTTTTACCGAATCAATGACATCTATAATTTATCAAAAGGGAATGAAAAATGAACCTTTAGAAAGTATAGTTAAAGAACTTTTTGATTTGTATTTAAAAATTATAAACAATATATCAAAAGAATATAATGTAGATATTGATGAAGAAAGATTTTCATTATCTTTAAACAAAAGTTATAAAATAAAAAAATATAATATAAAAGAAGAAAAAATAATAGAAAAACTTGAAAATAATGTTTCAGCAGAGTTAACTTCGGTAAAAAGAAATAAAAATAAAAAACAACTTTTTTTAACAACTAATAAATATAACTATTTCAAAAAAATATGTAAAACAATGTTTCCAATTGGAATTTGGAAACACTTAAAATATAATGATATAAAAAATAAAGATAAAGAATGGTTTAATAATATAAGTAAAAAATATCATTTTATTATTTCAGTGAAAATAACAAAAATAAATCCAGCATTAAACTCTATTCTCCCTTATAAGTACAAAAATTCAAAAGTTTGGATTAATAATTATGAATATGAGTTTTTAAAAAATTATTGTAATATTTTTATTGATGAAATGCTAATTTCAAAACAAAAAGTATATCTTGAGAGTATTCAACAGAAAAAACTTTATAAAGTAAAACCCTATGAAGAAACTTATTTATCAAATTCTATTGCCGCTACAATTTATATGAACTCTTTCTTAGAAAATAATAATATAATGTCTTATTGGTTGAAAATACAAGACAAAACAAACATGTTAAAAATTGCTTTTATATTTTCTAAAATGAATATAGATGTACTTAGTTATGGTTCTGGAAGTGTCTTAATATCTTATGACAATACAAAAGAAGAAATAAATAAAATTATCTCTATTTGTGATAAGTTAAATTTAAATTATCCTTTAGAACTTTTATCTCTCTATTAAATTGACATTTAATTCTTTTAAAATAAAATAACAAAAAAAGAAAAAAAACAAATATGATATTAAATAAACTAATAAAAGGTATGGATTCACTTATTAATGAGGTGAATTCAAAGTTATATAGAAACCTTGAAGATTATTCAATAGTAGATTCAATTTCAGATAATACTACATTTTTAGCTGAAGATGGTTCGTTAGCAACCATATTAAATATAAAAGGTATAAATAAAACAATTATTAGTGATGAATTAATGTATGAGAACATTGATAGATTATATAAGGAAATAAAATCTTTCTATAATAAAAAAGGTCATGTATTACAATTTTATTTTTGTCGTGATCCAGAAATTACCGAAAGTATGCTAAATAATCATTTCGAAAAGGCAAGAAAAACTGCTAAAGATATGCATTTAGATTTAGACTTCTATTTCAATGAGAAGATAAAAAAATTAAAAAACTTTATAATAGAAGAAGAATGTTATATAGTTTTATGGTCAAGACCTGCGTTATTAAAAAATAAAAAAAATGATGATAACGAAATAAGTAAAAACTATAGTAAAGAGCCTTTATTTGAAAAATCACAAAATACAATTAAAAATTATAATAATTTACAAAACATTCATAATGCATATTGTGAATCAATAAAAAAATCTTTAAAAATAATTGGTATTACTGCTGACTTTGTATCAGTAAAAAAAGCAACTAACATTGTAAAATCTTCTACATTAAGAGGTGCTGTAGGAAATGATTGGTCTGCAAGAATGTATAATGATAGCTTAAAGTCGAAAACAAAAAATAAGCCTGTTATAAAAGAAGTTCTCGACTCACAAATAAGTCCTAATGATTTATCATATTATTTATATCCTAAACTAAAAAATCAGTTATTACCTTCTGGTATAGAAAGAGTGGATTCAGAAAAAATTAAATTAAATAATTTATATTATTCAAGTTTATATATGAGTGTTTCGCAAGAAGAACCAAAGAAATTCTCAGATTTATTATCTTCTATTCCTGATGATATATCTTTTCAAATTTCTTACAAAATTGAAGGTGATGGATTAAAAGGAACAGGTTTAAAGAAAATATTATCAACATTCCTTGCATTTGATAAAACTTCAAATAATAAATTAATAAAAGAATCTTTAAAGTATTATAACGAACAAAAAAGAGAAGGTCGTGTTTTCACAAAAAATTCTATAACTGTAAATGTTTGGGCAGAAGAAGAAAAAGAACTTAATAAAAGAATTGCCGTATTACAGACAGAATTACAAAATTGGGGTTCGACTTCTTTTAAAGTTAGTAATTCTGATAACTATGAAACTTTTTTTAATACTTTACCTTTATATAATCCTACAATTCCTATAAATACAAATGTGATATTACCACTTGATGAAATGCTATTTATGCTTCCAATAAACCGTCCAATAAATTTAATAGAAAATGGTTTAATAACTTATAGAACAGAAGATAAAAAGTTAATATCATATGATGCTATGACAAAGTATTTAAATTACTTTAATGAATTAATTTTTGCAACGCCGGGTTCTGGTAAATCAGTAAAAAGTAATAACAATAACTTAGCTTTCTTATTAAGAAATAAAACATCCAAAAAATTAAAGAATTTAATACCTTTATTGTTTATTATAGATATAGGTCCTTCTTCTAAAGGATTAATAGAATTTTTAAGAAGTGTTTCACCCAAAGATATGAAAGATAGGTTTATTTATAAAAAAATTGAAAATACAAAAGAAAATTCAGTTAATATACTTGATACACCTTTAGGTTGTAGAATGCCACCTCAAAGAATGAAAAGCTTAATGGTTTCATTTATTACATTATTGACATCACCTGCTGAGGGTAAAAAAATAGATAGTGATATGGTTTCTTTATTGTTAGATAAAACATATAAAGAGTTTGCTAAAAGATCGGCTCGTGATTATAGAAAAAATATGCTACCAGAAGTTGATAGTTTCTTGAAAAAAACAAACTTTGAAACAAATGCTAAAACAAAATGGTGGGATATTACTGATTACTTATTTAAAAAAGGTAAAAAAGAACTTGCAAAAAGAGCGCAAATAGAAGCAATGCCTACATTAATTGAAATGGTAAATGTATTAAACTCTGATGAAGAGTTAAAGGGTACATATTCAAAAGTAACATATGAAGGTTCTGAAAATATGGTTGAAGCTTTTGGGAGGTTACTTGGAACATCTTTAAACTCTTATCCTATTTTTGCAGGAAGAACAGTTTTGAATTTTCCAAATGCTCGTGTTTTGTCATTTGACTTAAATGATGTTGCTCCTAATCCAGAAGGTGATCTTGTAAATGCTAAACAGTCTGGATTAATGTTTAACTTTTCAACAATTTATGGTTTAAAAGATTTCTTCTATGAAGAGACAACTTATAAATATGCACCTAGCTTTTATAAAGAATACTTAATGGAAGAATATAAAGTTAATAAAAATATTCCAAAAAGATTTGTTGTTGATGAATTTCATAGAGGAGCCGCTGTAAAAAGGTTTAAAAATGAAGTTGTTAAACTTTTACGTGAAAGCCGTAAGTGGAATATGTCTAATTGTTTAATATCTCAACTTTTTGATGACTTTAAAGGTGATGTAAAGAATTTATGTAATGCTAAGTTTGTTTTATCTGCTGGTGATGAAAAAGCTGACGAAATTGCTTCTAACTTTAAAGTTTCAAATGATATAAGAGAAATACTAAGATCTAAGTTAACAGGTGGTAGTTCTTTAGGCTTACCTTTTGTGCTTGATATAGAAACTAATGTTGGTAAATTTTCACAATATTTATACAGTACGCTTTCTGGTGTAGAACTATGGGCAACGACAACAACCAGAGAAGATGCCGATTTTTTTGCCGAACTTTCAGAATATATACCAGTTGACAAACTTTTATCAGCACTTGCAAAGGAGTTTCCATCTGGTGGAATAAAAGATCTTCTTGAAGAATCAGAAGAAGAAGAACTTTATGATAAATTGGTAGAAAAAATAAAAAATAAATATATATAAAAAAAAGACTCTTTTAAGAGTCTTTTTTATTATTGCCAAGTTTAAACTTATTAACTTTATTTGTTTCCTTTACCCTATTCAAATCTATTGAATTGATAATAGGTTTTCTTCCTCTGGTTCCAAAAAGTTTTCTACCATAATGTTCTTGTGCTGTTAAATCGCTTGCATGACCCATTAAAGCCGCTACTTCTCTTTTTGTACATCCACTTGCTTTCATATCTGCAGAAAATTGATGTCTACAAGAGTATAAAGTAGGATATTTCTTTTTGTTGGGCCATAATTTTCTTGTTGTTCTCTTTAATAAGCTTGAGCAACCATTATAGTATTGTTCCCAAGCTTCTTTTAAAATAATATTTTTAACTAAGAGTATATGATTCTCTATATCTTTTATTTGTTTTTCATCTAAGTGTTTTAAACTTAAAGTACGATAATCGCCTAAACTTCTCCCATTTGTTGATTTTGCATTAGTAACTTTTAATAACTTTTTTTCTTTATTAATTTCTGCATTTTGCCATTCTATTGGTCTTAACCCTGTATATTTACCTGCTCTAATAAATATTCTTGTAGGTTTAGCCCAACGGCTTCTACTTTTTTTTAATTCATTATCTATCGACTTTAACTCTTTTAAATTTAAACTTTTCTTTTTACTGTGAGAAGTTTTAGCTATATCTTTATCACTATGTCCTTTTGTTCTTCTTAAAAGTTCTTTAATTTTATTTAATTGATTTTCACTTAGATTACCTTTTTCATGTTCTTTTTCGGCATAATATATGATTGTTGCTCTATAATATTTCCATGAAGAGTGAAAAAGATTACTTGCCCAATTTTTAACAGCCCATACTGCTGTATAATTAATACTTAATCCTATATTATCTTTTCCTTTATATTCAATAATAACTGTATTTTTATCTTCTGAAAATTGATGGGTTTTTTCAAGAGCTTCTTTATAAGCTCTTATCATAAGCTGTTTAGCTTTTAATATATATTCTTTTTTAGTTTTATCTGTTTTTGTTGTCATTTAATAATATTTAATTATTTAAAAATTTTTGTAAATTAACATTTAATTTATTTTTTGTTACATTATCATAACTATCAATTTTTTTTCTAATAGATTCACTACTATTATTAAACTCTTTTAAAAAATGACTCATATCTTTAAATGAGTAATGATCAAAAATAATTTTTTTTGATCGTGCAAATACAGGTATATGTTTTAAATTATGTTCTTCTATTTTTTTAGAGTTTTGAACACCTTTCCAACAAGTGTTAGGATCAAATTTTTTAAATTCTAAATCAGAAAATTGTAAAGGATAAAAATTAATATTATTTTTTAATTTACTCATATTAACCTCTCTTTTTTATAAATTGAATATCTTCATCAATTAAAAACGGATCTGGTTCTTCTTTTCTTATTATATCATAAACATCAGAAACTAATTCTATTTTTATTTGACTATCATTCATATTATTAAAAGAGGCTTCTAATCTTTTCTTTGTTTTCCTAACAATTTTTATGTTGCATTCTGCTTTTTCAATGCTTTCATTTTTACTGTCAAAAAATACTATCATTCTCTTTTTCTTTATTTTTAACCCCAATATAAAGTTTATATCACCTTCTTCATTTTCAGAAACCATATATATTCTTGGCTCTTCTTCTTTTACAGCAATACAAACTCTTGTCCATTCTAAATCTATCATCCAAGACATACTTTCTTGTATACCTATAAATGGAACCTGTCCTTCATCTCTACCTGTTGCAAAATAATTTGAAGCATCTTGACCTAATTCAATAATCTTATTATTATATTTTCCGTAATTTGCTTTACTATTTAAAACTAAAGATTGTATAAATATCCAAAAATATAAAAAATTTGGTGCTTTTTCAAAATCTTGCATTTGTATGTTGCTCATTATTTACTTATTTTTTTTGTAATGTATAATAAATATTAAAATAAATAACTAAAAAGTCAAAATAAAAAAATGCCAATAAATAAGAATATAAAAGAAGTAGTAAACGAAAAAATAACACCTTTATTATTAATAAAGGAAAAATACGATAGTTTTGATGTTAAAAATTTAATTGATGAAATAAATGAAAAAACTTTATTTATTATAACTGAAATAAAGGATAACTATTCTTTAAAGAAAAAAGAAATAGATTTATTAGAAAGTGAAATATCAATTTTACTTTCTAACTTATTATATTTTCAAGTAGAAACAAATAATAATTTTTATTTAGATGATTATGTTGATTATATAATAGAAATTATACAAATTAATATTAATGAATTTTATAAAACAAAAAAAGAATCTTTAGATTTAAAAATACTATTTGGTTTAAATTATTCATTAATGGAAATATATAACTTTCATGATTTATTATATTTTGGTGACTATTTAAATTTCAATAAAATAAAAGACTTTAATAATAATTTCACAAAAAGCTTATTAAATATAAATTATCAAATAATAAATCATTTGAAAAAAAATGAAAATAATGATATACATTATGTATATAGTAACTTAAAATTAATAGATAAAATATATTCTGATACATTAAAAGTTTTGTTTGAAAATTTATCTTCTAATGAAGAAAAAATAAAAAAATATATAAACAAACATAACAGATATATAAATACAACCGAAGAAGTTTTTATAGAAAAATATAGTACAGTAATTAATTTTAATGAAAAAATTTATAAAAAAATAATAAAATAATGAAAAGTAAACTAATATTAAAAATCATATTATTTTTAGGTGTATTAAGTTCAACACAGGTATTTGCAACTACCGAAGTTCATACTACACCTTTAATTTGTAAACCAACAAAAGTTGGTGAATTAACAGGATCTAACTTACATCGTGATATGTTACAACTTCAAAATACTATAAGAACAGATGGTGTTCAACTTGTAGAAGCTATAAACATGCACACACTAAACACAAATTCTGCAATTACAGAAACAGCTAAAAATATACAAACTTCAATGTTTGAAGTTTCTGGATATGTATTAGATAAAGAATTACAACATTCAAAAGCTCTCATTGACGAACAAAGTGATTTTGAACTTGAACTTTTAAGTAAAAAATTAGATTCTCAAAAAGGAAATTTTCCTAATTCTTCAAAAGAAGAAATTGAATTAATATTAAAAGCAATTCAAAAACAAGGTATTGAAGGTAATTTAAATTCAAGAGAAATTATAGCCTTATTAACCTCACAATATGATAAAAAACCTGAAAACAAAATAAATATATCTACTGCTTACGGTCAAAAAGTATGTAATGAAGAAGATATAGAGTCTGGTAAATGTGCTATTCAATCCTCAGTCACCCCAGGAAGTAAACTTATGTTTTTCTTTAAAGCTTGTAATGTAACAAAAAGAGAACAAATTGCAACTCAAAGATCTGCTCAATCAAGAAAAGCTGCAATTCAAGAAGAAGCAAAAGAAACATATGAGTCTGTAAACCTTCAAGATAGCTCTTCTGAAATTGCAGAAAACTTTAAAGACTCAAAAAAAATTGATTGTACTCCAACTGAAAAATTAAGTGGTGTTTGTGGACAAGAATATAGTAAAGCTGAATTTCAAGAAGCTGTTGCAAGGTGTGAGCAAATTCCAGCGGGTTCTCTATCTCCCGCTACTGCCCTTAATCCAACTGAAATATGTGGGGCTGGTCTTGGTCTTCGTTTTTCAGAAGAACAAATAAAAGTTTTTACAGAAGAAGCATATGATTATAGTGAGCTTGAAGAAAATCCCGATCAAGGTGCAGAGGCAGTTCCTATTGTTTATACATATAAGAACTCTAATCAATTAAGTGCTGCATTAGATTATGCTGATAATATTATATCAAGTGAACTTGTTACTAATATACCACCTTCACAAAGACTAACTATAGCTAATGCAGATTTTGAAGCAAGGTTTAACAATAGAGTTGCTACTTTAAATTTGGCGAAAGGTATGTTTTTAGATTCTATAAAAATGAGAACTGGTAAAAACCTTTCAGAAAAATGGTCTAATAATGAAATTGAAGATATTAATACTAAAGAACCAGTAAAAGAAAGCTATTTAGGGGCTGGTGAATTAGATATGTTATTAAATCTTGTTGATACTGAATATAGTAAATTAAAACAAACAGGTGAAGATGGTAATACAATGAAACAAAAAGAAATAGAAGGTACAACAGAAAAACATTGGTTGATAAAACAATATGAAATGGTTAATGTTCAAAATAAGTTACTATTTAAACAAATAATACAAAACGAAAAAACTGAAATATTAAAAGCTGCTCAGATACAAAATATGGTAAATTCACCACAAAATATAGAATATTTAAAAAGTTTAAAAAATAATTAAGTTATGAAAAATTTAAAATTAATAATAAAAATTATATGTGTAATGTTTTTATTCGTAAAAGCAAGCATACTTAGTGCTCAAGTACCACCACCAAAAATAGCAGTACCACCAAAGTTTTATACTACATGTTTTGAAACTATTTATGCTCAAAGTTTTGAACCAAATGCTATGAGACCTATGGAAGATCTTGATATGGAATATGGAATATTTATAACAAACTTAAAACTTGCTATAGATAAATCATATCATTCAATTATAGCTAATGTTAATAAATCTTTAAGTGAAGTTTCTGAAATATATGCGAAAGTGCAAGAAGATCAATTAAGAAAAAGAATGGAAATAAAGTCTGAATTAATTTCTTATGAAAATCAATTTAAATCTCATAAACAAGCATTAGAACAAAAGTTAGAAAGTTCTTTATTTCCTAATGAAATAAATAAAAACGGTGAAGTTGATGTTAATTCACCACAATATAAATATTATGAAAACATATGTACAAATCAAAAAATAGCTGAAAATACTTTTGGTACAAAAAAACGTCAAAAGGAAAATGCAAAAGTTAATCTTCAAGTAGAACGTTCTACTATAGAACAATTAAACAGATCTTCCGTTGCATCAACTTTAACTGAACAACAACAAGAAATGACTCAAAAATATTGCTCTGATTCTGAAATGAGTGCTGGTTTATGTGATTCAGTATCACCAATGCCTTATGGTAATTTATCTGCACAAACATTTTTACATCCAACTGGTGACTTCAATAAAAATGAAAATAGTCCATCGTTTAAAACAAGGTTTACATACTCTGATGCTGAAAAAACTGCTGCACGTGATTACATGAAAACTGTGGTTCAGCCACTTGCTGTTACTCCACCACAATTATCTGAAATTAACTCTCGTTCTAAACAACCCTTTTTACAGTATTATAATCACTTAATGTCTAATTTAAATTTAGCTAATTACACTTTTGCTCTTGCATTCAATAATAGGGTTCCAAGTTCTACAGGGAATCTTCCTATGAGTAAGTATGATACTTATAGATATATGATACATAAAAAATCTCACCCTGATGCAATATCTGCTATAAAAGCTTCAGGTGGTAATGGTCAGTATTATGAGTTGCATCAAAATTTAGTTTTAAACTCAAAATTACAATTAGAAATATATTTACAAAAAAGAAGACAAAATCTATTGGATGCTGCAATACTTGCATTACAAGAGAATGATGCTATAGAATTACAATACTTAGAGGATTTAAAATAATGGCAAAGAAAAAAAGAGGTTTTTTTAATATAATTTTTAATATAGATGAATTTAAATCTACTTTTAAATTAACGAAAGATGAATATTCTAATATTAAAAAGAATAAATCGAAAAATAGTGTAAAAGAAAGTTTTGAAGAAAGTATTAAGCGTCAAAATATATCAGAAGAAGATTTGCATAATAAAAAAGTGATGTTTAGAAAAATGTCTATTGTTTCTTATTTTTCTCTTCTTATAGTTTTTATTATATCTGCAACATTTATACAGTTTGATATATTAAAAACTATACTTGTAACTGTTCTTTCTTTTTATTTATTTTTAAATGGATTAAGATTTTCAATGCATATAAAGCAAATAGAGAAAAGAGAATTAAATATATTGAAAAAGTTTTTAAAAACACCTTCTTGGTGGTTTCCTATAAAAAAAATTAAGGTAATAAGTAATGAGCGATCAACAACAAAATAATGGTTCAGATTTTATAATAGTTTTTGTAGTAGTTCTTTTTTTGGGGGCTTTTTTCCTATATCAGTACTTTTTTGGGTACTTTGCTCAGGCTTGGTATATATTAAAGTTTCCTTCAATGCTGTTAATAGATTTAATTCCACAAAATATTTTAGAAAAAATGTATTCTTGGGTTTTTTGGAAACCTAACATGGTTGAAAATATAAAAGTTATGTCTGACATTTACTTTAGAATAACTCTTGAAAACTTTGATGAAACCGTTGAAATAAATAAATACCTTACAAAATATAATACTGATCAAAAAGGCTTTATGGCTTTAGCAACAAGTTATATTACTATTATGTATTTACCTTTTATCGCTTTTCTATCAATATTTTATTATAAAAAAATAACTTCAAAAGAAAGACACACTAAAAAATATACAGTAGAGTCACTTGGTATTCAAGAGTCAAAAATATGGCCTCAAATAAGACCTGTTGTATATGAATTTGAAAAAATGAGAAGTAGTTCTCCTTTTGATTCAAGCAACTGGTTTTCTGTTGCATATAGACCTTATGATCTTCTTGAAAAAATTAATGTTATAAAAAGAGAAATGCGTCCTGATCCAGAAGATGAATTTGAACAGAAAGAATATTTATCTCTTGATATAAAAAAGCTATATAAACATTTTAAAAAAGAGCTTGGTGAACCTTGGACTTCACCAGAAAATTTAAATTTTGAAGAAAAAGCAATACTCGCAATAATATTACCTAAAATATTTCAAGAAACAAAAGAATCTTTAGAAATAAATGATTTATTAGCAACATATAACTCTTCATATCCTGATAAAGAAAATTATGTATTTTCAAAAAGTCAATTTAAAACATTATTTAGAAATCCATTAAAATTTTTTAGTAATATTTCAAAATATAAAAAAAATAATAAAGATAGAGTAAAAATAATAAAAAGAACAAAAAAAATAGGTAAAACTATAAATAAAAAAATAGATAATATTATTGAAAAATATTATTATGAATGGGAAGAAAAGAAAAAAAGTTTTGGTAAAAAAGAGAAAATAAAAAAAGGTATTCATCCAGAAATACAAAAGATTTTAAATATGCATTTTTATAAAAGAACAGCTTTTATAGAACTTATAAATGTTGCTCGAAAAAACTCTGGTGTATTTGCTTCTTGTGAAGTTTTATGGGTGAAAAAATACAACCGAGATTTTTGGTATATATTATCACAAACTGGAAGAACAAGTGCTTTTCCAGAAGTTTCTGGAACTTGGTCTCATTATTTAGCGGAACAAAAAATTGGTCACAAAAAAGCTGCTCCGTTAGTTAAAAATGCAATTTTTGCTGCTGATAAATTTATGTTTGATACTCATGATAATTATGAACCAATAAATGAATACTAATAATTATAATAAAAAAGGTTGAAAAACCTTTTTTTTTATTTGAAAAAAAAATAAAAAAATATAATATACAAAAAAAAGCAAAAAACATGTTTAATACAAAGAAAGAAAAACAAGAAAGTAAAAAACCAGAAGAAGTAAAGAAAAGTCTTACATTAAAACAAAGAAAAAATAAAATTCATTATATTTCTTCAGTAGATGAAATTGAACCTGATTTTACAATTGCAAAAGAGTATACAGATAAAAAAAATGAAAATGAAGATTTTTATATACCTAAAGATCAACAAAATAAATTAATTGTTATAAAGTATGATCGTGGAAGTGATAGTAATATAGTTAAACAAGCATTTATTATAGCAAAAGATAATATGGTTTCAGAACAGTTCCAAACTATTGCGCCACAAATAAAAAAAGAATTAACTGCAAATAATTATGATGTATCTATAAGAAAAATACCAGAAGAAGAAAAAAAATTATTTGAATATATAAAAACTAATGGTCTTGGTATAGATGAAGAAATGTCTGAAGAAGACAATGAAGTAAAAGCAAAAGTTGATGAAATACTTGAATATGCAGTACGCCAAGGAATATCAGATATACACTTTGAAGTTGACGAAAACCAAGCAAAAATAAGAGTTAGAAAAAATGGTGATTTAGTTAACTATGGTAAAAGCTTACTTTATGAACAAGGTCGCTCTTATGCCCGTATTATTTATCAGGTTTATACTGCAAGAAAAGGTGGTAAAGGTGATTCTACATTTGACGAATCAAAAACACAAGATGGTGTTTTCGAGGTAAATATAGATAACAAAAGAATTCGTGTTCGTGTTGCAACATTTCCTGCTCACCCACAAGGATTTAATATGGTTTGTCGTATATTAATTGATGATAAGAATGCAAAAGCTGTTGATCCTAAAGATTTAGGTTATCAAGTAAAAGAACTAAGAGATATTGAAAGAATGAATGGTCGTTCTGATGGTTGTATAATTATAGCAGGAGTTACAGGTTCTGGTAAATCTACAACCTTAAAAGCATTAATAGAGAAAAAGGTAATTGAAAGAGAATATAAAATAAAAGTAATAACCGTTGAAGATCCACCAGAATATACTATTCGTGGTTGTTCTCAAATGCCTATATCAAGATCTGGTTCTGATGGTGATGATGGTAAAAAAGCCTACTTGGATGCAATGAAAGCTGCTGTACGTTCTGATCCAGACGTTATTATGATTGGTGAGATTCGTGATACATTAACCGCTGATACATTGCGCTCTGCAACTGAATCAGGACACTTAGTGTTTGCAACAATTCACGCATCTTCAACTTTTAATATTATGTCTCGTTTAAGAAACTTTGAATTAGAAGATGAGGTTTTAACTGCTCCTAAATTTATATCTGGTTTTATTTATCAAAAACTAATTAAAAAGCTATGTCCATATTGTTCTGTTACATTGAATAATGGTAGAATACCTTTACAAAATAATTTTAAAGATATTATTCTTGAAAATATAGATGAATTAAGTAACCAAGATATTAACCTTCAACTTATTGATAATCTTGAAAAAGATGTAAAAGAAATAAGTAAAAGTGGGAATTTAGTAAGATTATTACAAGATAAAGGTTACATAAATTCTAAAGAAGCCAGAAGATTAATGTCTATATATAAAGAAGTTAATAATGAAGAAAAAAGTAATGATCTTTTATATAGATTAAATAAAACTTGTGATAATAGTGATCTTAATAATTTAAGATTTAAAGGAAAAGGATGTGAATCATGTTCTGGTAGTGGTTATTCTGGTAGAATGGTATGTGCAGAAACCCTTGTTCCTGATAAAAAAATATTAGAAATTATTAGAAACGGTGATCTTGCGTCAGCAGAAACATATTGGAGGCAAGATTTAAATGGAAGAACAGCTTTTGAAGATGGTTTCGATAAAATGAAAAAAGGTCTTGTTGATCCTTTTGATGTAGAAAGTACACTTGGGGAAATAGGAGCTTAAATATGGAATATTATTTAGAAAGAATAAAAGAATTTTTTAGTGATTTGTCAAAAAAGATGACTCGTTCATCTTTTCGTGGTGATGTAAAAAATAGACTTAAATTATATAATTATTTTGCAAGTGGTTTAGAGTCTGATTTAAATATTAATATTTATTCTATAATAGATAATAAAATTAGTAGAAACAAAAAGAAGCATGATAAAAAATTTATAGTTAAAAGATATATTAGTAAACCAGGTGGAAAAGAACAGCCATTTTTAAAATATGGTTTAGATATTATAGATAACGGTGGTTCTTCTATTGATATTTTTGGTGATGGATGGATAACACCAAATGAAGAAATGTTAATAAAATCAAGTAAAGAAAATGAATTACCTCGTGCATTAAGGTTAACTTCTGAATTAATACAAAGGATATCAAACATAAAGAAAGAAGTAAAAAGTCAAATTACTTACCCTATAATACTTTTAGTTGTTATGTTTGTTATGATGTATGCTTTTTCTTTCTTCTTTATACCTATATTAACAGAGGTTCTCCCTGTTGAAGAGTGGGAATCTTCTCAACAAAACTTATATTATGTAAGTATGTTTCTTCAAAATAATGCTATAACAATACCTATTGTTTTACTAACAATTATTGGATTAATAATATATACACTACCTAATTTTTCAGGAGAGTATAGAAGAAAGATAGATGCATTTATTCCTTGGTCTATATATAAAGATTTTAATGCTGCTTTATTTTTAATATCTTTATCTACATTGATAAAAAATGGCACTTCTTTTATAAAATCATTAGAAGGCTTAAAAAAGACAGCTTCACCTTATGTAAAATATGAAATACAAGAAATGATTGATATGGCATATCAAGCAGAAGTTTCAAACAGTACAGCAATAAATGTACATATGCTTGGTGAAGTTGGTGATGATATTGAGGCAATGGGAGAATACGGTAGTTTTGATCAAATATTAAGAGATGAAGGTGATGCTGCAATTGAAAAGATAACAGAAGATATATTAGGTAAGGCAAAAGTTTTTAGATATGTTATTTTACTTTCTTTAGTTGGATACATATTATGGGCTTTAACTTCTTTTATTGCTGTTGTAAGTTCTGTATCAACATCTATATAAAAAAGATAAAGAGAAAATTTTAAATGAGTAAAAAAAAACCACAAAATAAAACGACATTATCAGATATTTTACTTATTGGTAGAGTAGGTAATAAAAAAATTACTGAAAAAAACAATAAGAAAGTTGCTTATTTAAGTTTAGGAGTTAATAAAAAAATAGATACAGACGAAAAGAAAACTTTTTGGCATGATGTTGTTTTTTATGAAAACTTATCCAATGTTATAGATAGTTATGTTAATGTTGGTGATAAAATTATAGTAAATGGACAAATTCAAACTTGGAATAGTGATGAAAATAATGAATCAAAAATGATGATAAGAGCTAAATCAATGAATTTTGATACTGGCTCTTTAACTCATTCTGTTGGTTTTGTAGAAAGCAAATATCAAAAAGATGAAGATTCACCTTTAATTGTTGTATTATATACTTTAAGAACTGTTCTTGTTAATAACGATGAAAATGAAGAACCCGAAAAGAAACTAAAAAAAGACTTTCAAACTGTTTACTTTTATGGTAAATTAGCAAATATAATTAGTGAAGTTCCAAAAAATACAAAACTTTTAATAGTTGGTGAGCTTGAAACTCAAAAAGAAAAAGAAAAATATAAAACATATATAAGAGCTAGAGAAGCTAAAATTATATAAAGGAGAACAACGTGAAAATTTCAAAATTAAATTTAATAACAATATTAATATTATCATTGTCAACATTTAAGGTGTCTGCTGATACTAATATAGAAAAAGAAAACAGTAATGTAACAGTCGAAAAATCAGAAGTATACATTAACCCTAATTTTTTAAATCAATTTATTTTATTAAATGAAGAAGAAAAAAAAGAGTTCTTAAAAGATTTAATTCAAAAAAAAGGAACTACTGTAAAATTAAATAATGAAAAAACTGAATATAAAGTTCCTTTAACAGCATTCTTACTTATTCAAAATTTTGAAAATGAAGCATTGTTTTTAATAGAAGAAAAATTAGTAGAGCCTTTTAAATTCTTCACAATAAACAATAAAAAGCAATCTGATCTTGGAATTGCAATTAAGAAAAATAACTTTAATTACTTTGAAGGAGTTTTAAAAAATATTGATAACGTCAATAAGCAATATGATATAAACGATAAAAAAGGAATAACATTATTAATGGAAACTGCTTTAATTAATGAAGAATATATTTATCCTTTTGTAAGTTCTTTACTTGAAAATGGGGCAAATGAAAATTTACAATCATTAAATGGTATAACTGCATATGATATTGCAAAAAATAATGGTAATGAAGCATTTTTAAATGCATTATCAGACTATAGTTCTCAAGAATCTATTAAAAGTGAGAAAGGTTACTTAGTAAATAATAAACTACCGCCTGAATCAAAAGTAGAACAACAATTAATGATTGAAAACTTAAATAATGGATTATTGAAAGATTTAAAAGAAAAAGATGAACTTTATAAAGCACTACATTCTATGATAATTTTTGGTTTCAATGATGCTGCTGACATAATATTGAATGAAATAAAAAAAGAAGGTGATTTTAATCCTAATAAAACAAATGATAATGGTGTATCTCTTGTAATGGCTGCTGCAATGAGTGAACTAACTAACGGAAACGTTGAATACCTTATTAAATTAATCGAAGAGGGTGCTGATTACAAAAACCCTATTAATGGCATTACCCCTATACAGGTAGCAGTAAAAAGAGATAATGTTAAGGTTGTTGTTGCATTGATAGAAAAAGGGGTTAGTATTTTTGCTAATGAAAATAATAAAGTTGATTTATTTACTTTTGCATTAAATGTAAAACCTATGCCTTCAAAAACAGTTAAATTTTTACTGTCTTTTGTTAAAAGTTTAAAAGAGAAGGCAGAAAAACTAAATTCAAATAAAGAATAAAAAAAGAGCGTTTAAGCTCTTTATATAAGAAAAAAAAAAGGACTTAAAATTAAGTCCTTTTTTTTATTATATATAATTACTTGCAACGTATATTTTACCATTATCAAGATTTTCAATTTCAACTTCTGTTCCTGTAATAGAGTTTATTCTAAGTTTATAATCATTAAAAACAAGAATATCAGACTCTTTTATGTTTTTAAATCTTTTAGAGCTATTATTTCCATTAACATCGTCACCAATATAAACTGTAACAGATAGGTCTATAATTTTTTTACCGTTAAAAATAAAAGTTTTTAATATTTTAACATTTTTTATTTCTAAATACTCGGTCGGTAATTGTTCTTTTTCAACCTCTTGTGTATCATTTTTTTCTTCTTCTTCAACACTATTATTTTCAGTTTCAGCAACCCATTCTTCATATTCTTCTCTTGATATACCAATAGCAGCCAATTCTTCATCAGTTATATCAAACTCGTTATTGTTTGTTTTTGGTTCTTCCTCACTTAATAAAGTGTTAACTGTTTCATTATTATTTAGACTACTTAAATCAATGATTTCATCATCAGACTTTTTGACAACTGTAAGATCATTTTGTTGATAACTATTTACATCACGATTCTCAGTTTGCCCATTTTTACCGTTTTGTACGTTGTTTTGAGAACTTTTATTTGCTTGTTTTTTCTCTTTTTTAGTACTTTTTATAATTTGATCTGCTTCGTAAGTTTTAGCAGAAAAACTATTAAAATTTAAACTTGGATCTTCTATTTTAAGCTCTTCTTCTTTTACAGCAGGATCTTTAGGTTCTGGAAAACTATACTCACTTTTATCTACTAAGATTTCTGTATCTTGAGATAAAAGCCATTCTAATTTTCTTTTCTCAATAGTTTTTTGCATTAACTCTATTTGCCTATCTATAACAGCATTTTCTAACTCTAAAGTTGCTTTTTCATTTCTAAATTGGCTTTTCTTTAAAGAGTTATTTAAATTCTCAATATTACTTATTTCAGGGACTTTTTTTGTGTCATTTTTTTTATCTTCTGTATTTAAGTTATCCTGTGCTTGTAGTCCTAAAGATAATAATATACTAACAGATAATATACTAAGTCTTTTCATTTTTTTCTCTCTTTTTTATTTATAATAATACTTTTTTTATTAAAAACAATATAATTTTATAATTTATTAAAAATCATACCTTTAATTACCCAACTACTATTTTCTGTATCAAACTCTACTAATGTAATGATTCCGTTTAAGTTTGATAACTCAACACCTGCATTTATTAATGCTTCAAAATTATTACTTAATCCTTCTCTTGATTTAGCACCAACTTCATATGAACGTGCAAAATAATTCAAACTTTGCTTTGTATCAATAAGTGGATATAGAGCTAAATCTTTTGGATAAACCCAATCATAGTTATTGTTTATTTGAGTCGTTTCAATATATTTAAAAAATGTATTTGTATTCAAATCAATATTTAATTCAAAATTTTCAGGTTTATAATTAATTTCTCTACGTATTTCTTTATATAAATCTTCAAGTTCGCTACTTTTTCTTTTTATTTGTCTTTCAATACTTTCAAGTTTATCTGTAAATATCTGTTCAAATGTACTAACATCAGAAATACGTCTACTTGTACTTCTTATTTGTCTTCTTAATCTTTCAATATCACCACTTAATTTCGATATTTTCTCAAATTGCTTTCTTCTAATTTCAAATAATGTTTCACCATCAGCATTCGTGTTTGTTGTTTTAAAGTTATCAAATTCAACTTTATATACTCTTGTTAAACCATTATTAGTTAAATCTAATTTTGTGATATTTATATCTTTTCTTTTTTCATTAATATCACTTATTAAATAATCTAGTTCAGTAAAAACACCAGTACTTGATTGTATTTTATCAAATGTTATAATAATTTGATTATTTGTATAACCTATTGTATTTAATTTCCATTCTGCAAGATAAAGAGGTATTGTTCTTTCAATTTCTCTTATATTTGTTATTATATTTCTATTGCTATAAAGTTGTACATCAAATTGATTTTGAATTTGTTTTTTAGCTAAATTTGTAAATTCATTTTGCGTATATTCAAGACTAGAACTTTTAGAATTTCTATTGTAGTTTCTGTCATTGTTTTCTTTCCATAACTCTACTTCATCTTGATATGTATTATATTGTTTTAACCAATTTTTGTTTTCAAGCTGAATTTTTTTATCTGTTTCATAGTAATTAAAAAAGAAAAATAACCCAACAATAGCAAAAACTAAAATCACTATATAGTTCTTGTTAATTTCCTTACCTTTATATCTAAAATAAGTATATTTTAATTCTTTTGCATTTTTTGGTAACTTAAATTCACTTTCAAGAATAGTTTTGTTTATTTCTATAGAAGAATCATAAGGAACATATTCATTCTTAAAAACAAGTAACTTATAGTCATAAATATTAATATAGTTAGATACTGTTGAGTCTGTATTATTTTCATTTAATAATTTATCTTCAACAATTTTTCCTTTAGGATCAATAACACAAACCCAGTATTCAATGTTGTCATGTTCATCTCTACTAACTTCTTTTACAATTACATAACCTTTATAATCCTGTAAAAATATTAGAGCCGCTGGATATATAACTTTATCGTCAAATTGTGCATCATTTGAGGTTGTATACTGGGATTTTTTTAATTCTTTGTAGGTATTAGAAAAAGCACCATAATTAAAATGAGTTTTATTATTGGTAGCTTCTTTCCTTAGTTTTCTATGAATGGTTTTCTGATTATTCCCTTCTACATTCTTCCATTCAAGATTAACTGCTAAATTATAATTATTAATTTCTATTAAGTGCATAGTATCTTAAAATCCCAGTTTTTTTATTAATATTTTTGTTTTAAATCAAAGAATATCGTTGAAGTTATTAAAATAATTTCTTCTTGAGTATCAAATTCTTCATTACCACCTAAGAACCAAAGAGTATCACTACCAGGTGCTTGTGCAGAAGTTTTTGTATTTTCTTTTTTGTAAGCCATTAATATACGTGTTTGACCGTTATTAGATAATACTGTTTGATTAAAGTTTTTATTACTCGTTCTTGGTAATTGTACATCCTGTACAGGTGATTCAGCAAATCCATCGTTGACATTAAGAGCCATTGAAAAATCAAGCATAACTTCTTCACCAACAATTCTTGGCGTAACAGTCATAGTAATACCGTCTTTAATTTCACCAGTTTCAACAGAAAAATTACTTCTTCCTCCTTCTGAGCTAACTTCTCTTTCTATTTTTTCAATATATGTTTCATTTGCTGTTACTTGGAATGAAACCGCTGAATTATTTAGAGTGCTAAAATCTGCATAAGAGTTTATACTTACAGAACCAATAGTGTTAAGGAAACCTATTAATCCGCCTAATCCACCATCTGTTTGATTAAATCCAATAGTGTTATTACCATAAACATTTCCAGAAAAATCTGCACCAAGACTTAAACTACCTGCAAAATCACCAAGAAGGTTACTTTCTAAAGCTTCATTTAAGTAATTAAAATTAATACCCATTGAATTAGAACTATCTAACTTAACATTAAGAACATTAATTTGACCTGTAACTTGTCTTGTAGCTTCAGAATTAATTTCATTTATAAATTCATCAATTTTAGAAAGAACATAATCATTATCTTCTACAACAATTTTACCTTGTCTTCTATTAAAGGTAACTTTACCTTTACTTGATAACATATTGTTAACTGTATTTTCTATATCTTCCCAAGCATTTTCTTCTTTTTCAAAAGTTATTTCTTGTTGGTTTCCTGCACTTGATTCACCTGTACTTCTTTTACCACCTGCATTAGTTGTAATTGTATTTTCGGCAGTTACTTCAACATTCTTTTCATAAACATAAAAAGTCTTCATTGCTGTTTCAAAGAAAAATACTTTTCCAGAATTTTCATCGTATTTCCATTTCATGTCATTTAAAATAGAAACGTAATCTAAAAATTCAACAAAACTTCCTTGATAGGAAAAAGGTTTAATAAACATAGATTCTGATGTAGATTCACCATTATTATTACTATTGTTTGTTGGTAAAACAAAACTACCAGAAGAATCTTGCTGTACACCTTCTTGTCCACTGTTAACACTTGCTGTAACGTTTTCACCTTTATCGGCTACAAACTCAACAACAATACCTGTATTCTTAAATAACTCTGCTGAAAAATCAGTAGCATCTACTTTTTCTTCAAGTACAAAAGTTATATCATTTCTAAAACTTAAAGGTAAATTAATTGCTTTCTTACTTTCTAAATATAAGTTATCTGTATTAACATATGGTTTATCTGTAACAACTTCACCAATTTTATCTTGAGTTTTAGTCATTTTTTTAATATATTTTGCATAAGTTTCTTGTACATCTTTTTCATTTTTTGAATGTTTTTTTTCAAAATCAGGAGTATGAGTACTTGAACAAGCACTTATAATAAAAGTTGATAGTATAGAAGTTACTAAGATTTTTTTATTTAACATTTTATTCCTCTTTTTCATTAGTTCTTGTATTCAAGGTCTTTTATAAGTATAATTTTTTGATTTGGATAAAACTTAATATCCAATGGTCTTGCAGTATCTTTATATAAGTTAATTAATGATACTGCTGCTTCTCTTATTGTACCTTCAAATTTTATTTCGTAATCCAATGTATAGTGAGCATTTGTTTCATACGCTGGAGAATCCCAGTCAATTGATTCTGCCCATTCTGACATAACCTTTTTAATTGTATCACCTTTTTTTGCAATAAATGTTGCTGGTGTATAAAAATCAAATTCTTGTCTGTATCCACCATCAACATAAAAATCAAATGAACTATTAAGTGGTAAAACATACCTTTTTTCATAATCTTTTCTAAAATCTTCTATATCTATTTCACTAATAGGATCTTTTTTATTTAGATTATCATTGTTGCTTTCTGCAACATCTTGATTACTACTTATTACTTCTTTATTGTCTTCGTAATTTTCTTGAAGTTTTTTAAGTTCTTCTGTTTTTTCTTTTAATAGTTCTTTTTCTTGTTCGGTTTTATTTTGAGCCGCTATTAGATCCTCAATAACTTTTTGGTTTTCATTAATCGCTACTTTTTGATCTTCTAACTCTTGTTGTAAACGTTGAACAATAGTTTGATACTCTTCATTTTCTTTTTGCAATAATTCATTGTTTATTTCTTTTTCTTCACGATTTATTGTTGCTTTTTCTGTATTGTTATTTGCTAACATTGACTCTTGATTGTTAACAACATTATGTGCAAAAAAATCAACTGTTTTATTTGTCCAGTTAATACTAACGCTTACGTTATTTTTCTCACTTAAATCTTTTAATAAATAAGGCCAAGGTGTACCTTCTTCACTTTTTGCTGCCCAATTTACAAGTAAGTTGTCTGCTCCTTCATTGTAGCTTACATCCCAATGACTTGGAACTAATATTTCTAAAGCCAATGAAAATGGCATATCTTTACCATAACCAGGTATTAATTCAGCACTTTCACCAGAAATACCAACTTGGCTAAATTGAGCTTCTGTATTTACCATTTTTGATTCATTGTTTTTATAAACATAAACTTCTGAGTTTGCTGATAGCGCAGTTGAAAAACCTAATATAGCAAACAAAGATACTGAAATCTTTTTAAGTTTAAGGTGATACATTTTTGTCCTCTTTTTCTTTTTATATTTTTTTATATTTTTTAGTATAGTGAAAAAAAATCAAATTGCAATAAAGAAAATTACTATTTAATATGTGTCTTTTGACCTTTTTATTTTTCTACCTTTGATAAAAATTCTTAACTGTTTTAAGAAGTTATTAAAATTAGATTTTCTCATATATAAATAGATAGAAAATAAATATGTTATTAAAAATAAAATTAAAATATATGTATTTTTAAAAATGAGTAGTGCTAACAAAAACCAAATAAAAATTTTTGCTTCACCTATACCAAGTCTTACTTCTTCATTAATGTATTTATTATGATTTATATTACTATAATCTTCATTCATGTTTTTCTCTTTTTAACAGTTTTTTTTACTGTTTTGATTTTTTATACTCTTCTCCAAAAATGGATTCAATTTGTTTATATTCTTTTTCTTCGATAATTCCACTCTTAAAAAGGTTTCTTGCTTCAAGAAGTAATCCATTTCCTTTTTCATTCATTATTTTTCTAACTTCTAAGTTGATTTTTAAAGGCTCAACTTGTTGTAATCTATTTTTAACTTCTTCTGTAAATACTAAGTGTTCTCTAATCGCTATTTTTTTACCATCTGTGGTACGTAATAGTCTTTGAGCCACTATGATATTCATTTGTTCTATTAAATCAACTTGTCTACTATCTCGTTCTTCTGATGGAAATATACTAATTAAACGTCTTAGTGTTGCAGGAACACCATTTGTATGTGTTGTACTCATAACTAAGTGTCCTGTTAAACCAACATTGATTGCAGCAGTTATAGTTGCAGGATCTCTTAACTCGCCTATTGTTATAAAATCTGGCTTTCTTCTTAAAGATTCTTCAAGTGCTACATCAAAACTTTCTATATCATTAGGTACAGCAGATTGAATTATTCTTGAATTTTTAGACTCTTCATTTACTTTATCATAAATATATTCAATAGGTTCTTCATAACTGTTTATAATAACACTATTATTTAGTGCATAATGTTGTTTCATACTTGCTAATGTTGTCGATTTACCAGAACCAGTAGGTCCTGTAATTAGTGACATTCCTTGCATTTTAAAAAAGTTTTTATATATTTCATCATCAACACTCATACCAATAGTTTCTAGGGATGGTGGTTCATGGTCTATTTTTCTTATTGTTATTGAAAATCCAAATTCTTCTAAATGATATACTTTGATAATGTTAACACGAAACCTAACTCTTACACCTGTTTCTGTATCTCTATAATCAACACTTCTGTTTTGTGCTATACCAGAATAAAGTTCTGCTAAACCATTTTTACCTTTACAAATTATTTCTGCAATAAAATCAATAACATCCCTATTTAATTCTGTTTCAGATACAATTATATTTCTTTTATTGTGTTCAACTAATACTTTGTCATTAGTTGTTAGGCGTATTTCACCAATATTGTTTTTATAAGCAAAAAGATATAATTTCTCTAAAAAAATTTCAGCATCTTCAATTTCTCTAATAATAGGATTATAGTCAAAAATTAATTCTTTTTCTTTTGTCATTATTTATTTTATTTTTTTAAAAAATTTTCTATTTTTGGTAAAGGTTTCCAAGTATGAGCATTTTCATTAAATTCTGGAAGTTTTGCAATTTCAAAAATTTCTTGACCTATAATTAAGTTTTCACCATCACTTGTTACGCCTAAATTCATGTTTTGGTATTCTGGCATACTTATAGAACCCGTTTTTGATAATAAAAAGAATGTAGCCATACCTACATAATCTCTTGCTAAAGAATATAAACCTTCATTAATAATAGCATTAGCTTGTTCTATACCTAATATCCATCCTTCTTGAACTCCATCACGCCAAGCATTCATTTCTTCTTGATGACTTCTTCTTGGTAATAAATATGTATTTGGTTTTTGAGGTTTTATAGGATTAAAATTTAAATAATCTATATAAGAGGGTGCTCTAAGTACAACTTCTGCTTGTGAATATATTTTATAAGATTTTTGTGTTTCTCTTAATCTTAATTCACCTTCTTTTTCAACACCACCATCAATTTCTATAATTACTGGTGGTTTAACTTTACCATCAGCTAACATAAATAAGTCAAAATTAAAATTCTTTTTATATTCATCTTCCATTAATTTTAAATCTTTTTGAAACTCATACATTGTTTTATATAATGCACTTTGTGTTCCAAATTTTAACCCCTCATTATATACACTGTTAACTCTTAAATTATCAAACTCATCATCTTCTTTTAATTTTGACAATGCACTAAGATCTTTGTCGGAAATTTTATCAGCTTCTTCTTTTAAATAAGGGTGTGTTAAATCTCTTGCATCTTCCATTCTAATAGGTGTGTTAACATTAAATTCTTCTCTTGTTACAATTCTATTATTAGAATAATCATTTAAAAACTTATCTGTTAATAAAAATTTATTAGGATCAACACCTGTATTATTCTCAAGACTTTCTTTTAAAACAGAATCGTTTTGAGATAAAACTTGTTTTCTACTCTGTTCTTTTGAAGAATCTTGAGCATTTAAAGAAAAAGATAATAACGAAATAATTGATATGGCTAAAATATTTTTTTTCATAATTTTCTCTTTTATTGAGTATACTTAACGACTATTAATTTACTGTTTTCAAATATATCAACTGAATCAATATATCCTTTTGCTTGCATAGCAACATCATCAATAACTCTTTTTATAGATTTTGGTTTATCATCTATACTAACTGTTTTAGCTACAGGATAAGGTTTACCTCTAAATACAATCTCATAATCTGCTGCATTAGCTAATAAACGTAAAATTTCTTCTGGATAAGCATCCCAATCTATACTTATATCTCTGTTCATACCCTCTGGTATATAATTGTTCTGCCATTCTGCTTGTCTAATATCTTCTGCTGACATATTTTTATCAGCTAACGCAATAGCATTCATTACTTCAAATATAGCTTGTTGTGTTTGATATGCTTTTTCAGCAGTAATTAACATGTTTTCATGTGTCATTTTTCTATTTTCAACAATTAACTGTTCATAATCTTTTTTATTAGTTAATTTTTCTTGACTATTATCATTATCTCCGAATGAACTACAGCCTGATAGAAATCCTAATCCTATTATTGATATAATAATATTTTTTTTCATTTTTAATAGTCTCTCTTTTTTATTATTTTTTTAGTATAAATAGAATATAAAAAAAATCAATAATAAGAATTATTGATTTTTTAACATATTTTATTAAGGTGCTTTAAAATCAATTCCAGAATAATCACAATAAACCATTGCTATCGAAGTACCAACACCATCTTCTCTTGCACCACTTCCAGTATAACCTTCACCTGATAAAAATTGATATATTTTCCATTGATTACCATCATCATCTGCCTGATGCGTATATGCTTGGTTAGAACCAAATGCGGAGTTATATGTTTTCATAACAAGTGGAACCAATATTATTCTTGCTAATGATCTTCCATCAGTTGGACTTGCATTACTTGCAATACTTGTATTTTTGTATATACCATCAGGATCATTTTCTACAAAATCTAAACAATGTGGTTTTGGTATAACAGCATTAACTGAGTCTACCATATTTGTATATCTTAAATGTATTCGACTTTGTAAATTTTCTAAATGTTTTATATAATCCATAGTTGCGAATTCAAAATTATTAGGATTCATATCAGCAGGTAACTCATCTACATTATTTGAATTAGCATTTCCTGATATTTCACTAATAGTTCTATTTTGGAATGTGCTTTTACCACCATATACACTATTTTCACCAGTTATTTTTACTTTACCACCATCTGAACCAATATTAATATCACCACCAGATTCTATATTAGTTGATTCTTCACCTTTTATTGTTAAATCTTTTTGACCATATATTAAAGAATCTTCATCTGAAATTATAGCTAATCCATTACCACCCGTTCCTGAAAAATTAACACCAAAATAGTTAGAACTTTGACTACTACCACTATCTTTAAAGCTTTCATTTGATAACTCACCATTTCTTGGATCTGCAATATTATTATTAAAAACTAATTGTCCTTTAGTTCCATTAGTTATAACAAATCTTTCTGCATCCTCTAAATCCATAGTTACATTACTATTAAATAAGGCATCATTATTAGCTGTTAAAGTTCCATTAAAAGTTGTATCTCCATCCCATCTATATGTTGTACTGCCAACATCATTTGCTACAATACTTCCTGTTTTAGATATAGTGAAAATATCATTTCCAGAACTATCTTCTACAATAAACATATCACCACCATTACTTGGATCATCACGAAGAATTAATTTTTCACCTTTAAAATCTTCTGCAACAATATTATTACCCATAACTGTTTTTACATAAGCCCTATCAGTTACTAATTGAATAATATCACCATTTCTCATAATACCACAAGGTGACTCTGTAGCTATAGTATTTAACAAAAAGTTGTCTGTTTCATTTGCCCCATCATCTTCTACAGTATTACCATTAACAACTTCTTTTAATTGACATAAGTTTTGCACTTGTGTTGATTTTTGTGTGGAGTCTGTACCGTCTCTATATGTTATATATAAATTTTCTGTTTGAGTATCATTTGTTACAGCCTGTGTTTTATCTGGATCATTTCCATTAATTTGATATGAACCACCATATAATCCACAATCAACGTCTCTTGCTGTCCAATTACCTGCTCCATCATCTTCCCAATAGGCACAACGTTGTAAATTATCTGCCGCAAAATCTGCACCGTCTTTTGCAAAATCTATAGGAGCAAACATTGAGTTATCTCCATCTGTTCTTAAAAATTGTTGATTATTAGTTCCCGCAAAATCAAGGTCTAATACAACAAAACACTCATTGCCTGAATCTATTGCTTGATAACATTCAACAACTGTTAATTCGTTGTCGTCATTTAAATCTGTTTCCACTGCACCTTTATCTGCTAAAAATACGGCTTGGGAACCTGCTAAATCAGGAGATAAATTATTATTTAAATCTTCAAGAAGAGTTGCAATGTTATTAAAATCGGTATCACTACCACCACGTGTTTCGCTTCCTGAAAATATAGTGCTGTTTTCAAAATTAATATATAATCTAAAACCTGAAATATATCCAACATTAACGGGATCATTTTTTATTAATGCATCAAATTCTAAATCCATAGGTGAACGATTAGCAAAAAGACTACAATTAACCAAAGCAGTACTCTCTATTTCTGTTTCATTACCACCATCTAATGTACCGTCATCATTTTTAGGATTCCAAGATTGATTAATAACCCCACATTGTTCGTTTCTTTGAGCAACCAAAAAGTTTTGAATTAAACTTTCATTAATATTTTCGTATCCTTCCCATAACATATAGTCATCAGCAGAATATTGTGTTGGTTTTGGAGTTGCTGTTGTATAAGTTCCTTCCCATAAAGAGTAGTCATAGCCATCATGATGAACTCTTCTCATAACGGCTTGTGGTAATTCTGCAATATTTTTACTTGCTGTTTCTATTCTTTGACCAATCATAAAAGAACGCTGCCATTCTAAAAAACCAAAAATAGCAACAGCACCTATACTTATTGCTAATAGAACCTCTATTAAAGTTAAACCTTTATTATTTTTATTGTTGTATTTCATGAAATAAGTTTTTTTTATAGTTTTATATTATGGGAAATCTTTTTTTTGTCAAAAAAAAACCTTATCAAAAAGATAAGGTTTTTTGTTTGATATAAAACATATTATTCTTTTCTGAATAATAGTGTTAAAGTATCACCTACTGCATCACAAGTTGCTGCAATCGCACCAGGTCCTGCTGCGTTTTGACCATTTAAATCAACGTCTGTTGTTTCACCGTCTACAAAGTCCCATCCTACACCAATTTGACCTTGAACAATACTAACACATGTTTCACCAGCAGGAACTTCTGGATAAGTTAATATAAAACTATTTGGTCCTGTATATTGATCTAACTCAACTTGTCCATCAAAAACATTATAAACTTCAGTATCTGATACAATGTTCATACCTTGTGGAAAAATACCAAGTAATGTTGCATTTTCTGTACTTAGATCGTCAGTTGTATCACGCCTAAAAATTTTAGCAGTGTTGTTGTAAATGGTTTGAATATTACGACCAGCTTCATTAGCATCATTGCTTGCTGTTATAGTTTGGTAAATACCAAAAACGGCTGCAACAAGTACACCAAAAATAGTGATACCAATTAATACTTCTATAAGGGTTAAACCTTGTTTATTTTGATTGCGATAATTAGAAATTATGCTCATTTTAAAACTCCTGTTTTGTTTTTTTTTGCTTTGTTATTAATCAAATTATATTAAAAAATGATATTGTCAAATAAATTTTAATATTTTTATAATTTTTATTACATCTTAATATACACATAAAAATATTGTTAAAAAATAATTAAAATATTATAATCTTAAATTTAAAAATTTCTTTTCAAGAATCAATAAAATACGATAATATAAATTAAGCATATTTTATTCGAAAATATATTTTATATTTTTAATTGTCATTTAAAGGTTTACCTTTTTTAATATATGTTTTATTTTAAACTTTTAATTATGAATAAAAAACTATATATTTTTTATGACTGAAAAATAAGATTTTTTAATAAGTAATATTTATTTTTAATACTAATAAATGTAAAAATATGAATCGTAAAAATATGAATCGTAAAAATATTAATCCAAAAAAATAGTAAAAGAATAATAGGTTTTTTAAAAGATTTATGCATAAAGTTATTATTTAACAAAAATATAAAAAGATATTTTAAAGTTATTAATAAAAGTATCTTTAAAATAAAATAAAAATTTATATATGTTTTATTAGTATATTTATATAAGTATAATGGATTTTTTATCAATTTTTATTTATATTTTTTATAAGTCATAAAATTTATTTTAAAGTTATTGTTTTATAAAAATTAAATTTTACTATTTTTATATAAAAAAGTTTTTTTATTATTAATGAAAAAATATTTGTTATTTTTATTTATATCAAGTATAAGAGGTATTTTAAAATTATTATTTTTTTAAAATTAAATTTTTATTATTTTTATATAGAAAATTTTTCTGTTTTTAGTAATAAATAATTTATTATTTTTTTAATTTATAAGTTATAAATTTTTATTAAATTATTAATATGAAAACTATTTAAATTTTAATAAAAATATTTAAAGACACTATTTATATAGATTTTTTTAATTAATAAATTATATTCTAATGTTATTTGAGTGTTTTAATTAATAAGTGAAGCTAAGGTGTTTTATAGAAAAATAATTTTACAGGAAATACAGTAAACATTTTTTTTATAATTTTTATAAAAAATATTATTTAATATGATTGAAGTTTTTTTAATAAAAAATAAGTATAACAATTATGAAATATTTTTTCATATAAAAATAATTTACATCTTTTTATATTTTACAAAGGTGTAAAAAAAGATATTAGTACTTTTAAGTTTTTTACTTCTCAATATACTGATAATTATTTTTTACTTATGTAAATATTTATTATTTAATTTTATTTTGGTGTCTTAATGAAAGAATTAAAGTAAAATAATAATAAGTAATTTTAATTACTTTATAAAGTTTATTTTTTTTAGTATATTTTTAAAGTTTAAATGATTTAATAATTTTAAAATTATCATAATTTATTAAGTTTTGTAAATTTCAAAAAAATAATATTATTTATTTTTATTAATACTTAAATTTGGAAATAAAGTTTTAATTTTTTTTGATAGAAAACTGTATTTATAAAAGTAAATAAAAAATACTTTTTATGTCTATAAAATAGAAATATTTTATTAATATTAAATGCTATTATTTTTTTTAATAAAATTTTTTTTATATATTTTTGTTTATAAAAAAGATGATAAAATTTAAAATATTATTAATTTAATAAAGTCTACAATTTATAATTAACTGTTAAAGATTGTTATGTTTATTTGAAGATTTTTATTATAGAAAAATAAGATTATAAAACGTGTATCTTAATGTTTTTTTGTTTTTATAAAAGATATATAGAAGTTTAACTATTAAATAAAGAAATTATTTTTTGTTTAATTCCTGATTAATTTTAGTTAAAAATTGATGTTAAGTAAATATAATTTAATGAAAAAAATAAAGAATTAAAGTAGTTTTTTTTGTTTTCTATTTTCAGTGATAATTTTAATTTTACTATTTATATTATCAATTATTTATTTTTTTAAAATAATTTAATTTTTTTATAAAAAAGTATTGACATGTTATTTCATAAAGTGTATAATTATAACTATTGAAATATAGGTGTATATTTCTTTGTGTGTAAAAGTGTATGTGTGTAAAAAAAAAGAGATCTTTATGGTCTCTTTTTTTGTTTCTATAATAAAATTTAAAAACGTTACTCATAAAAAGGGTAATTTATAAGTAACGGGGGGAATATATAAAAAAGTGTTTTTTTTAAAAGTAAAGATATTAATTAGAATTACGCTTTAAAAAGCTTGGAATATCTAAAAACTCTTTATCGTTATTATCATTAAAGATATCCTCTTTATTTTCTTCTTTTGTTTTTTCTTTTTCTTTTGAAGGTTGATTAAAGATATCCTTTTTATCTATTTCATTAATTGCTTTTTTGTTTTCAGTAAAATGATTATTAATAGAAGATATATCATCGTTTTCAATATCTGTTGCAACAACAGTAACAAGAACGGTATCATCGTAATCCTGATCAATAGTAAAACCAGTTATTATTTTTGCATCTTCATCAACAAATTGTCTCACATAATCACCTATTTCATCTAACTCATTAATAGAAAAGTTTACGTCACCAACAATATTAATAAGGACACCTTTTGCACCAGATATCGTATTAGTTTCAAGTAGGGGTGTGTTAATAGCATTTCTTGTTGCTTCCATAGTTTTATTTTCACCAGAAGCTTCACCCATTCCAAGCATTGCTGCTCCTTTATAAGACATAACTTTTTTAATGTCTGCAAAATCAACATTAACAATAGAAGGTCTTGTTATTATTTCAGCAATACCTTTAACAGAACGTAAAAGTACATCATCAACTGAGTTAAATACATTCAAAACTTTGTCTTGTTTGAATAAATGTTTTAAATTAGAATTTGGAATTATTAATAAGCAATCAACATTTTTTTCTAATTCTTTAATACCATCATTAGCAACCTTCATTCTGTTTTCAAAAGGAAAAGGTTTAGTTACAATAGCTATAGTTAATATTCCCATTTCTTTTGCAATTCTTGCAACTACTGGTGCAGCACCAGTACCAGTACCACCACCCATTCCAGCAGTTATAAAAACCATATCAGTTTCTTCTAAAATATCTTTAATTGTATCTTCTGATTCCTCTGCTGATTGTTTACCTTTTTCTGGATCAGCACCAGCCCCTAATCCTTTAGTTAGTTCTTCACCAATTTGAATTTTATTTTCAATGTCTGTTCTTTCAAGTGCTTGTAAATCTGTATTTAAGCCATAAAATCTAACACCTTGTATTGTTTCTTCACTCATATGATCAACGGCATTACAGCCACCGCCACCAACACCTAAAACTTTTATATTAACTTTATTATTGTTTGACATTTTTTTTACCCTCTTAAAATGATATTTTTATTAAATCATAAAATATTTTTAAATCAATAAAATAAAAGATATCGTATGATATCTTATTTAAAAAAAAGTAAAATTAAAAATTACAACTAACTAATTGTCTACTATATTTTTTAGCCCAACGATCAACTTTCCAAGCAACTTTTTTTAGCCAAGGTTTTTTATTGTAGCTTCTATTTTTAAAACCGCCATTACCTTCATGATATGCCAAATATAAAGAGTATGTATCATTTCTTGAAAGACCTAAAGTACGTGATGTTTTATTTAAGTACCAACCAATAAAATCAGTAGAATCTTCAAAAGAAGTTCTGTATCCATCATTACCAGTTTCTTTAACATACTCACTCCAAGTTCCATCTAAAGCTTGAGAAAAACCATAGGCAGAACTATAATAATCATTCCAAAACCATCCCTCTTCTTTTAATGGTCTTGCATTATATTTAAAACTTGATTCTTGTCTTATAAATGCAAGTTGTACAGACATAGGTATTTTCCATTTCTGATAAGATTGATAAAGAGAGTATAGCCAATCATCATTTTCACTTAACATCCTGCAAGCGTTATGTTTATGAACCGTATCTTTGCTTTCAAGCAATGAACTACAACCTTGTAATAAAGAAAAAGATGTGATTAAAATAGTTAGTGATAAATTTTTTTTATTCATAGTGAAATTGTAGAAGTAAAAAAAAATAAAGCAAGAAAAAAAAGGTTAGATTTCCTATTATTGTAATTATACTAAAATAGACAAAAAATATCAACTAAAAATACCAAATAAAAAAGAAAGAAATAAAATAAAAGATCATATTTTCCATTATTATAATTATACTAAAATAAAACAAAAAAATCAACAAAAAAAAGATCAACTATAAAAGTTGATCTTAAAAACATAATATAAAAAATTATTCATCATGAAATAAAGATTTGTAAAGTTGTTTAATAGAAAATTTTTCTTCTTTAATTAAACTAATAATCTTATCAGAATCTTCTTTTGGTGTATTTTTATCTTCTATGAATTTTCTTAACTTTAAATACATACGCTCTGTTTCTTTTTGTTCGTGTTTAAAAAGTTGATCCAAAACAGAACCTTTATCAAAATAATAAACTTTATTCCAAGAACCAGATTCAGAACGATTGTTCCATTGAAAACGATAAACGTAACCATTTCTTTTGTGACCAACAATAATATGTAAACCATTATCTTCTTTTGATAAATTGGGTAAACTATCTTCGTTAGGTACAGTTTGATAATCACATACTGGATTAAAAACATTAGACATATAAAAATCTCTCCCTCTTATTGAATGATACTATTATACAAAAAATAAAAAACAATATCAACCATAAAAGTAAAAAAAATAAGAAAATTAAAAAGAGTATCCCATATTAATTAACTATACTATTATATATAAAGTAAAAAATAATGTCAATGAAAAAATAAAACAATTTAATCGAAAAAAACATTTTGATTTATATTGTAAAAAATATAATATTATAAAAAAGGAGATAAAAATGAAAAAAGTATTAACTTTTGGAGCATCAAATAGTAAAACTTCAATAAACCAACAATTTTCAATTTATACTGCAAATTTAGTTAACAGTGATTATGAATTGATTGATTTAAATAATTATGAGTTACCTATTTATTCAGAAGATAGAGAAAAGAAAAATGGTATTCCAGATAAAGCAAAAGATTTTTTTAATAAAATAGGTAATTCAGATATAATTATAATTTCTTTTGCAGAACATAATGGTACATTCACAGCCGCATATAAAAATATATTTGATTGGATGTCAAGAATAGAACAAGGTGTTTTTCAAGGAAAAGATGTAATATTCTTGTCAACTTCTATCGGTGAAATGGGCGGTTCAAATGTTTTGTCGCAAGCAATAAATTCATTACCATTTTTTAATGGCAATTTATTATTTAGTTATTCACTACCAAGTTATTATGAAAATTTTGAAAAAGGAAAGATATCGAATGATAAAATTAGAAAAGATTTTGAAAAAAAGTTGAAAGAAAGTATTTAAGAAATTTTATATTTAATGTTTTTATTAAGTTAAAAAGTGAATAAGTATTAAAAAATAAAAATAAAAAACCGTAATTTTTTATAAATATTGAAATAAAAAAATCAAAAAAAAGTAATAAATATTAAATAAATAATACTATTTTATAAAAAAAGAAATAAAAAAAGCACCATAAGGTGCTTTCTTTAACTTACTCACTTAATAAAGCGTTATAACAGTAAGGTTTTATTTTCTATATTTATTTTATAAATAATCTTAGCTATAAAATAAGATTATTTACAATCTCTCTATAATAGCATCTACGACTTTAATATCTCCGCATAAGAGGTGAACCTAGATATATCTATAAAACAGAATTTTAAGTCCACGAATATAATTCTGTAGCGATCTTAACCAATCGTGGAAATCATCACAAAAGGAATATTAACTTACAAAGATTGTTAACTTTTTACAGAAATGGTTGCCAACCTCATTTCACGTTAATTATTATACTAATATAGTAAAAAAAGTCAATAGTTATTTTAAATAAAATTAAAAATTATTTTCTTCTTTTTGAGTTTCTGATAAATAGTTTTCAAAATCTGCAACTAAACCTTTTTCTTGAATAAAACCTTTCGTTAAAATTTTAACAGTGGTTTCATTCCAACTTTGTTCTGTAATAATTTTTTCTATATTATAAGTCATATTTAAATTACTTATTTTATTTTATTTCATTACTTCTTCTAAAGATTGTTTAATAAGAGAACTTCGTCTTACAGATTCTTCATTAGAAAAATAAAAAGATGGATCTTTCAAAAAATCAGAATCTTTTTGTAAAATGTTTTTTATACATTCAATATACATACTATCATTGTATCCAGTAATAAAATGGAAATTATCTTGGTTAATAATTAAAAATTCTTTTTCAGTGATATTATTGAAAACAAAATCATTAAATGCTTTTTGACAAATTTTATAATGTTTAAAAGCTTCTGTTGTGAAACCTTGAAAAGAAATGTTTTCAAAATCACCTGCCGACCAAACTGGTTGTCTTGCAATACTTAAAACAGTATCCCCAATTGTTTTTATTTCTTTTGTTACTGGTTGGATAACATCATCAGCAATAGAATAAAAACTATCACCATTTTGAGGGTAAAATATAGTTTTACCTTTTTTTATTGTAAGTAAAAAACAAATATTATTATTTAAAGGGATTAAAATACAACTTGAAAATCTTTCATGTTCTGGAAAATCCAAAAAATCTATACTTGTAAATAATCCTGAAATACAGGCTGATTTGTATGTGTGTTCTTCTTCTTTAGATAAATTAATATCAGTTTCAATTAAAGATAAATCTTTGTTATCAAAAAGATAAAAAGTTTTTTCCTTGATATCAAGTTCTACTTGAATAAGCCCCATACCTAAATAATTACCCGACTCAACTTCTCTCTGGAAAAAAGTACCTGAATTAATTTTGGCTTGTTTCATAAAAACCTCATATCTATCAAAGTAGAAATATTATATAAGAAAACAATTTAAAAGTCAATAAATAGTTACTATAGTTTCCAAAAAAAGTAAAAGTGGTAATTGTAGTGTTCAATATAAAAAAAGTATTTACTTGATATACAAGTTTTGATATAATTAGTTTTAAGTTAATCAAGAAATGAAAAAACTATGACTAATATATCTAAAGAAAAAATGGAACATTGGGATTATTCGGAGAATGATATTTCGCCCGAAGAACTTACTAATGGTTCTCATAAGAAAGTTAATTGGATATGTGAAAAAGGTCATCAGTGGAGTACGTCTGTAAAAGATAAAGGTACATGTCCTTATTGTTTAGGTCGTAAAGTTGGTTATGGTAATGACTTGTTGACTAATTTTCCAGAAGTAAAAAATATTTGGGATTATAAAAAGAATTCTAAAAAACCTGAAGATGTTCTTGCTCAAGGTAGAACAAAATTTTATTTCAAATGTAAAAAAGGTCATTCGTATAAAACAGAAGCAAGAAGTTTGGCACGTGGATATGGTTGCCCGTATTGTGCAGGTAAAAAAGTAAATGAGAGTAATTCACTTGCAAAAACTCACCCTGAAATAGCTAAAGAATATTCTGAAAGAAATGAAGTACCAGCGACAAAAGTAATTGCAGGTGCTAATAAAAAAGTGTGGTGGGAGTGTGAAAAAGGTCATGAATGGGAATCAAGGATTGATCATAGAGCACTACGAAATACAAGTTGTCCAGAATGTAAGTTGCATGGTACATCTAAACCTGAACTTTTTTTAAGAGATAAATTAAAAGAAGTTTATAAAAAGGTATTACACCGTCATAAAACAGAGTATGGTGAAATTGATATTTTTATACCTGAATTAAATATAGGTATAGAGTATGATGGTGAGTATTGGCATAAAAATAAAGTTGAAAGAGATACAAAGAAAGTAAAAAACCTAAAAAATAAAAAAGGAATAACAGTGATAAATTTAAGAGCAGGTTCTTTACCTATGATATCTAAAAACTCTTATCGTGTAAAAGATACAAGAACCAGTAAACAGTTACAAGAATTAGCTGATTTTGTATTAAATAAAATAAGTGAAATCGTATAAACAATATTTACAAAAAAGCTATAAAAAAGGTATAATAATAACATATTGAAATCCTTGAGCAAGATGAAGATATAAAGTGTATTGGTTATTATGTAAAAGTAGATGAAAAAGCCCTTATTAGGGCTTTTTTTGTTGACAAAAAAGAAAAATTTACATATAATTAGTCTTAGGTTATTTCTTCAGCCTTCAAGCCCCAAGTGGCAAAGCGTTATACGTAGAAGATTATTAAAGTTTAATAAATTTATAATTAATATCTTAATATTAATTAGATTAGGGGCTTATCTTTTTATACAAAAAAAAGGTATCAATTATGAAAAAGCTAACATTCTTTCCGAACGGTCAAAACGTAAATCAAATCAAAAACCAAGCAAAATATCTTCATAAAAAAGGTGAATTCAAATCACGTAGTGAAGCTTTAAATAGCATTTCAAAATCTATTTGTGGAATGAGTTTTAATAAAGCTGTAAATAATTTTGAAGAATTAAGTATTTTTGAGTTTAATGAACTTTTTTATATTCCTTTAGAGAATAATAAAATTAAATATTATGCTCAAATATCAAAAAAAGACAATCGTTTATATTTTACAGAAACGTTATATATTGAACTTTCAAATAATCTTAAATTTTATGATTTAGAGTATTCTCATTTTGAAAAAATTGAAAATGGGTACATTGTAAATCTTGATAGCAATAATAAAGAAGAATACTATATTGAAATTAAAAAGACTGATGAAGGAATTGTTGCTGATTTATTGTGTAATGAAGAAATGTTAGATTCCACATATGTTTTCTATAGTGAATTAATGGAAGTTAATGAATTAATGAATATGATTGAATGGGATAATAAAGAAGATTTAAGCGATTTTAATTTATCAGTTCAATTAAATCATAAAAAACCTGATCAAGTAACTGAGTTGTTTACTATTCATGAAAAGTATCAGTTTAATCTAGTTGGTTGTACAACTATTATTACACCAGAAGGTAATTTTGTTTATGGTGAGAGTATTTTACATTTAGTAGAAGATGGTATTTGTACAAATAAAGAACTTTATGATTTTCTTGAAAAAAATAAAGATATAAAATCATTAAAAGATTATGAAGTGAATTCAAATCCATATATATCAATTATTGATTTAGACTCTGAAGGTGAAAATGAAGAGTTAACAGATCATATAAAAAAAGATTTATATTTAAATTTAGAATATTAATTTAACTATTATAAATAATAATAAGGGCATATTTTTTATATGTCCTTTTTTTATTATTTTAATAAAACCAATACAAAGGAAATAAAATTTTTCAAACTTATTGAGAGAGTAAAAATTATTCTTATATAGAAGGGTTTCTTTTTCTTTCTTGCAAATTTATTTTTTTGAAGTCACTTTCTTTTTTTTCTTTATACATAACATTTTCAAATTTGGCGTCTTTATTTAGTCTTATTTCAGACTCATTAAAGTCTTGTATAAAAAACAAATTAAATGTAGTATACCAGTCAATATCATTTAATTTAATGTCAGCTTTAAACTCAAATTTTTTATAATTTTCTTTTTTACCAGAATGATCGTAATCTTCATCATCAAAAATTGATGTGTTATTTTCATCAAAACTCCAATAAATACCCAAATTAGGATTTAATGAGTTTATATTATTTAAACCTATGGCTCTATATAAAGTTATTTTATTTTTATCAATATCAAGATTATCTAAATCAGATAATTTTTGTATAAAATCAGATAATAAACCATTAAAAATTATTCTTGCATCAGTATTTTTTGTATATCCATATTTTTTATAAACTGAATGATATTCTAAATTATTTTCTATATTAAATTTAAAATTTTTAATGTTTATATTTTCAAAATTAATATTTTTATTTATTAATTTGTCTACTTTAGATTTTTTTTGGATTAAAAGTATAGTTTTTTTTAAATCTTTAATATTTTTCATATTTATAATTATAACATATTTTTACATTTTTAATAATTATTTTAATATTTCTCATGTGCATAAACAATAAGATTGTATAACATTCTTTATTGACTATTTCTAGTATTTTTAAACAGTGGTTAGATCACATTACCTGATAAAACAGTCTGAGTAAGACTTGGGGACTGGATTAAGCCTATATAATAATATTGTGTCAGTATAATTTTTTGTAAATAATAATTTGCTGTTGTTAATAAATTACCAAATCATTTTCATATTTTATCATAAATAGATTTTTATGGTATTAATAAATAAGAAAAACTCTTAAAATTAATTAAGAGCTTTTCTTTTTTTTAATTATTTGTAAATAAATATTAAGAATATTTAATAAGATTTTTAAGTTTAGTTCGTTCTTCTTCCTTGTGTGCATTAATAAAAAAAAGAAAAATATTTTCATCAGATAAAGATAAATTTGTTTTAATAAGATTTTCATCAATATAAAGACAATATTTTTCGTTATTATTATCAATAATATTAAGGACTTTATTAACTAATAATGGATCTTCGTTTTCCTTAAAACCTAAAAAGATTGTTTTATATATTCCTGTTGGTGATTTAGAGGAATGTACAATATCAAAAAACTCAAAAATATCATCTATAGATTTTTCAAGATTATTGGAAAGTAATAAAATATTTTGACTCATAAAATTTCCTTTATTTATTATACTATTGTAGCAAAAAATTATAAAAAAGAAAATAAGAAAATTAAAAAAAACACAACAAGCGAATAAGAGATACGCACGATAAGCGAATAGAAACAACATATTAAAATAAATCAATAAATCAATAAATATATAAAAAAATAGAAGTAAATAATCTAAGAAAAAGAAAATTTATAAAAGCTTTAAAAATAAATAAGCTCTTAAAATGGATATATCCTCATATAAGAAAAAGACAACTGTTAACAAAGAATAAACAAAAAAATATTTTTAGATACAGCGATAGGCGCATTTTATGAAGTATTAGTACCTATAGGTCAGATACCATTAATGACTTCATATATATTGAAAGAAAATATATTCCGTTTGATTTGATTGCGTATCAGATAGGTTATTTTATATTGAGTTTATTTTTATATTAATGAATTATTATAAAAAAGTAAATAAAAGTGATAATTTAATAAAGTAAAATTAATAAAGAGAAAATAATATGGAAATAAAAGCAATAAGTTATGACTATAAATTAAGTGATTATAAAAAAAGTATTTTTTTAGCAGGTTCAATAGATAATGGTAAAGCAGAGAATTGGCAATCAGATTTAGTATCAGAATTAGATAGTGAAGAGATACTATTATTTAACCCAAGACGTGATAATTGGAATAGTAATTTAGAACCTATAAAAGAAAACGAAGAATTTAGAAAACAAGTTGAATGGGAGCTTGATCATATAGATATAGCAGATATAGTTATATTTTATTTTTCAGAGGAATCAAAAGCACCTATTAGTTTTTTAGAGCTTGGTATATGTTTAGAGAAAAGTAAAGATGTAATAATATATTGTCCTGAAAAATTTTATAGAAAAGGTAATATAGATATTACAGCAGAGCAATATAGTTTTAATGTTTTTAGTGATAGAGGAAAATTTATAAATCATTTAAGAAAAGTATTAGAATAAAAAAAACCACTTTTATTAAGTGGCTTTAATATTTATTAATTATTTTTTATTTGTTAAAAGATATATTGCGGTTCTTTTTTATAACGATTAAAAAACTCTTCTAAGGAATAAGTTTTATTATCAACCATTAATGTGTTGTTATCAACAACATTGATAACTAAATAAGGTTCTGAGTGTCCTTCAAATTGAAAGTTAACTAAATGAAGTTCTTGTTGAAAAAAATCATTATCAGAAATAGAATTAATTAATAACTGAATTTCTGATTTAAACTTGTCAAATGATTGTTTATCTTTTTTAGGAAAAGATAATTTAGGAACAATTTTAAATACATTTTCATGAAAGATAGAGTATTGTGTAATTTCATAAATATAATCAAAAGTAGAAAAAAGTTTAGGGTATGACTTAAAAACTTCATAGGGCATAAAGTCATCACCTTTTTTCATAGTATTGGTGCTATAGTCAACAAAGAATTTTAGAACATCTTTATCAGACATTGTATCTTCATTGTATGTAAGAAATGAATGATCAATAAGGTTTCTTTTTTCTTGGTAAACAATATGATTAGCTAACGATTTTTCAAAATCAGCAATCGCATCATTTTGATTAACAATAGAGTAATATTCAGGATTAGGAATATTTTTTGTTAATTCATTATTTGCTTCTTTTTTTGTTTGGAATACAGTTGCGCCAGCAGGAGATAACAAAAGATCAAAAGTATTATCTTCATGATTGATGCGAACAAAAGAAATAACTTGTGTGTTATTTTTTTGTATAATGTATTTCATAGATAATCCTTGGTCATTTAGTATAAAACAATTATACAATATAATAAACTATAAGTCAAAATATATTATTTATAAAAAGATGAACACTTCACCTTCTAAAAGTGGTATTCCAGAAATTAAGGATTCACCATTTTTGTAACGTTTTTCATGAATTGATTGAAGTCTTTTTGAAGTAAAGTATGCAATATCATCAACAAATCCAACACAAAAAATAATTTCATTAGAATTAAAATAGCGATTTTCAGATATTTTTTTAAAAGATTGACCTTTAGAAAAAACATCTTTTTGTAAAGAATTACCTTCACCAATATGAATTTCTTTTTCATTATTGTAGTGAGTAGTTCTAACTTTCATAATATATCCTAGTATTTTACTGATAAAAAATTATAAAAAAATCAAAATGGTGAAAGAATATCAGTATCGTTACTATCTATCTCTGGTAAAAGATGTTTATATTTATCATAATTATCAATAACCCATTGACCTGACTTACTTTTAGGTGTATCACCCATTTCTTTTGTGTAAGTTAAAAAGTAAATAGCAACTCCGTGCGGAAAAGGCACACCTGCTCGTTCCCATTTTCTTTTATAAGAATAACATTTATCACCGTGAGCAGTAATAATACCCGCACATCCTGAATCATTTAGCGTTTTATTAAAAATCGCTTTCCAAAAAGAATTAAGGTGTTTTTCAAGATATTTATAATGATTTACTTTTTGCTCCATAATAGTTTCCTTGTTTTACTAATATCAATAGTCACTGTTTTCAGTCAAAAAGTTTTCTTGAATTGCTGCATCATTGAATTCTTGTTTCATGACTTGTTTTATTTCTTCTGGCGCAGAATTAAGAAGTTCTGAAAATTCACTATCAACATTAGAGTATACAGATAAACAGCCTAATTCTTTTGCTTGTTTAATAAATTTATTATCATGAGTAGACATAAAAATATCCTTTGCTTTTATTTTGACAACAAAATAATTATACAATAATAAATTAAGAATATCAATATAGAATTAAGTTAAAAATAAATAAAAAAAAGAGCCTAAAAAGGCTCTAATGTTATAATAAAATTTTATTGAAATTTGTGTTGAATAGTTATATGTTCACTAACACTTTCTTTAATTAATGTGTTATGAATATAATTTTCAGCATCTTGATAGGTATCAAATTTTACTGGTGACATACCATAAATCAAATCTTCTTCGACTGTTTTCCAAAAAAACAATCCAGTTTTATAGTGAATAGTAAAGTAGTGTGAAGAAAAAGAAGTATCTTTACATCTAATATAAATTTCTTCAATAACAATTTTCATAAAATTAAACCTATAAGTTAAAAATACAACTAATTATTTGTTAATTTAATAGTGCAATTATAAATTAAAAAACCAAAAAAGTAAACAAAAAATAAGATTAATTATTATTTAATACGTCAACAACTTCTTTAGCCGCTTTTTAATAATTTTTCAAACTTGATCATCGATCAAAAAATTTAAAAAATATTTATTCTAGCGATTGTTGAAACAGCC
>CETM01071557.1_pt1 | contig 45069 bp, 33 predicted proteins | sample 361451 | NCBI WGS metagenome assembly CETM01 (sample SAMEA2622690, study PRJEB7988) | marine metagenome | isolation source: saline water (ENVO:00002010), including
CCGATGTTCGCCCAGTGGGATGACCACGAGACGCTGAACAACTGGTACCCGGGAGAGATTCTCGACGACGCGCGCTATGCCGAGAAAAACGTCGACGTGCTGTCGGCCAATGCCCGCCGAGCTTTCCTCGAGTACATGCCGCTGCGCACCTCCCCGGCGGCACCGGAGCGCATCTATCGTAAGTTCAGCTTCGGGCCAAGCCTGGAGATGTTCATGCTCGACATGCGCAGCTTTCGTGGCCCCAACTCCGCCAACCGCCAGTCACAGCAAGGGCCAGGGAGCGACTTTCTCGGTCAGGATCAACTGACCTGGCTAAAGCAGTCTCTCAAGGCCAGCAATGCCACCTGGAAAGTGATCGCCTCGGATATGCCATTGGGCATCATGGTGCGCGACGGGGATAACTTCGAGAACTCGTCGAACGGCGACGGCCCGGTGCTGGGCCGGGAGCAGGATATCGCCGAACTGCTCAAGTTCGTACGTGACGAAGGCATCGAGAACCTGGTGTGGCTAACCGCCGATGTGCACTACACCGCAGCGCATCACTACTCGCCGGAGCGCGCCGTGTTCAAGGAATTCACGCCGTTCTGGGAGTTCGTCAGCGGCCCGATTCATGCCGGCACCTATGGACCGGGCGAGCTGGACAACACCTTCGGCCCGAAACTCGAGTTCGTGAAAGCGCCGCCGGAAGGTCGCGCCAACATGTCCCCCAGGGAAGGCTTCCAGTTCTTCGGTCAAGTGGATCTCGACCCACAGAGCGAAGCGCTTACCGTCACGCTCAAGGATATTCAGGGCGACGCGCTCTATTCCAAGGTGCTGATGCCGGCTTGATCGCTGGCCGGCGGCGTCCCTGAAACACCACAGCCAGCAAGCAAACAGCAAGAGGCCGCGCCCAGTCGCGGCCTCTTGCTGTACAGATGTGCCGCCCGTTGCGTCAGGCGATGCCCCCTACCCCCTCTATCTCGCGCTCTAAAGTGCTACAGTGTTGCTATGCAGCAAGGCCAGCAAGACAACCAGACCATGGAAGACTTGGACGTTGCCCCCAGACCCTTGAGGTTCGGGAAAGGAGGCTCGCGACAGGATGCTCGAGACAGAATGGGGGCTGGAATGGTAGCGCCACATAAGAGCGGGAGTGACTCTGGCCCTAAAAGCCGGTCGCTAAATTCTTGTTCCTGAAGAATCAGCGTTTTGCGTCGAGTTTCGTTCATAATAGTCATTCTCCCACACCGAGTTCAGCGCACAAGCGAGCTCAGGCAGCACCGGACATAACGGCGTGGCACAGCGCAGAGTGCTTGTGATATCCCACGAGAAACGCACTAGAGCCGACTCATGTGTGCTTGCATGGTGAGCCAGATACCAATCTTCCTCGAAAAAACGACATTGACCGCCGGTCTTGCCGCTGCGCCAGAATGAGCTTGGAAACGCCGTAATTCCTTTATAATCAAGGATCTTAAAAGATTCTCATCGGCACACCGCGAATTTCCGGCGCAAGCGCAAAGCATGGTATTTTCTGGTTTATCCACTCTTTTAACTGACATCAAGTCATCCAAACGGACGGGAGAGCGTCATGAAGGTGTTTATCATTGGGGCGGGCATTATGGGCACCACCCTTGCAACGCTGGCCAAAAAGATCGCTCCCGAGCTTGAAATCACCATTCTTGAAAGGCTGGAACGCGCTGGAGCCGGTAACTCCTCTGCGTTCTGGAACGCAGGCACCGGCCATGAGGCGAACTGTGAGCTCAACTACACACCGGTGGACGGAGAGGTTATTGCCGTTGAGAAAGCGCTAAAAATCCATGCGCAATTCAACGTCGCCAAGCAGTTCTGGGCGCACCTGCTGAAGAATGGCGTCATCGAAGACCCAAAAACCTTCATTAACCAGACCAAGCATTGCACCATCGTGCCTGAGCCGGCCATCGAAGAACTGAAGCTTCGATTCCGCGAGATGTCCAGCCATCATTTCTTCGAGAAAATGCAGTTTTCGGAAGATTTTGACGAAATCAAAAGCTGGATTCCCTACACCATGGAGGGGCGTTCCCGCGACGAAAAGATGGCCGCGACCGTCATCGAAACGGGAACCGACGTCAACTTTGGCGCCTTGACGGAACAGCTGGCCGCTCACGCAGAGAATGACCTGGGCGTAAACATCGAATACGGCACTCATGTAAAACGCGTGCACAAAAGCCCATCGGGGCAATGGGTAATTGAAACCCAAAATAAAGAGGGTGCTACTCAGCACCGAGCAGATGTGCTGTTTGTTGGTGCCGGTGGTGGTGCCTTCCCATTGCTAAAGAAAAGTCACCTGCCATTCCGGAGTCGATACGCCGGTTTTCCCGTTGGCGGCCGCTTTCTAAAAGCATCGATAAGCCCGGAAGAGGCAGAGAACTATCACGCCAAGACCTATGGCAAAGCCAAAGTGGGCGCTCCCCCCATGTCTGTGCCGCACCTGGATTTACGGGTGGTCAATGGTCAGCACTACCTGTTATTCGGGCCATTTGCCTCGTTCAATCCTGTGCTCGAAAGAGACCGGGGCGTGTTCGACTACATGAAGGCTATCCGTCTGCATGATATTCCCAACCTGCTAAACGTCGCGTTTGAACACTTCCCTCTGGTCAAATATCTGGTATCGGAGACCTTTACGGGCGAAAAAAGCATGTTGGCACAGCTGGAAGATTTTGCCCCAGGTCTAAGCAAAAAATTCGACTGGGAGCCCATCCATGCTGGCCAGCGTGTTCAGATCATCAAGGATGGGGATCTTCAGATGGGTACCGAAATTGTCGTGTCTGAGGATAAGACCTACGGCACCTTGTTGGGGGCGTCACCGGGCGCGTCGGTCTCCCCGGAAGTCATGTTGAGGTGTCTGGAGCAACTCCTTCCGGCGATTTTCACCAAAGGCGATGGCGATAAACGGAAGAAGGAGATCTTCCCGGAAGACAATCTGGACACGCTGATCAACGATGCAGATCGCTATCGTGAAGTGCGAGATTCGGTGAATGAAGCACTGGGCATCGTAACGTCAGTCGACTAGAGCATGACAGCGACCTGCTAGGATGAAAGAGCTCATACCGAGGAAGGGAGCTCTATCCATGCGACGACCGATTTGGCATGCCGCGTACTCGCGACCATCGACACTGCTACTGATGACGCTGCTTGCCGCGACGCTCCTGGCAACGACCCTATTGTCATCGCCATTGGTCCATGGGGCGACGACCATCGCCGAGCGACTGCCCGGCACCCCCCATGCGTTCCGTCTCGAGCGTCTGGCCGAAGGCCTCGAACGCCCCTGGTCGCTGGCTTTCTTGCCCGATGGCCGCTTCCTGGTCAGTGAGCGTCCGGGGCGGCTGGCACTGATCGAACCTGGCGGCGCCATCACGCACGTCGCGGGGATACCGCGAGTGGTAGCCCGCGGCCAGGGCGGGCTTCTGGATCTGGCCCTGCACCCGGACTTTGGCAATAGCAGCGGGGGCAAAGGCGACGACGGTGAGCACGACTGGCTCTACTTCAGCTATGCCAAGGCCGGTCCCGATGGCAGTGGCACCGCCGTGGCCCGGGCGCGGCTGGCCCTGAATGCATCGAGCGGCCCTCGGCTCGAGGGCGTAGAGACGATCTTCGAACAAAACCGCTTCTCGATGCCCAACCATCACTATAGCGGGCGGCTGGTGTGGCTACCCGATACCACGCTGCTGTTGAGCATCGGCGATCGTGGCCACGGCGATCGGGCACAGGACGGCGCCGATCATGCCGGTAGCGTGCTGCGACTGACCGCAACCGGCGAGGCACCTGCCGACAACCCTTTCGTCAATGATCCAGGAATGGCTACCGCGCTCTATACACAGGGCAATCGCAATATCCAGGGCATGACGGTGACGAGCAACGGCACCGTGTGGTCAAGCGAGCATGGGCCGCGTACCGGCGATGAGATCAACCGCATCGAGGCGGGGGTGAACTACGGCTGGCCGGAAGTGACGCTGGGGCGCGATTACGCGACCAACCTGCCAATGGGTCGCAACCATGCGCCGGGCATGCGCGACCCCGCCTATGTGTTCGAGGGGCGCTATGCCCCGTCGGGACTCGCCTGGGTGGATAGCCCGCATTTCCCGGGCTGGCAAGGGGACCTGTTGGCAGGAGGCCTTGCCAGCGAGGCGCTGACACGGCTGACGATCGACAACGGGAAAGTGTCTCGCGCCGAGGTACTGCTCGACGGCCAGATCGGACGCATCCGCGATGTGCGCCAGGGGCCGGACGGGCTGATCTATCTGCTCAATGACCAGCCCAACGGCGGGCTCTTTCGCCTGACACCTGAGACACGCTGAAGGGTCGGCTTGATACACGTCGGTCGAGCATCCCAGCACCAAGCGAACAATCCGCCGGTTAGCGACAGCCTGCCTCAGAAGTCGACGACGACATTGCCGGTGGGCTTGCTGCAACAGGAAAGAATATAACCATCGGCGATGTCGTCATCGGTAATGCCACCGTTGTGGTCCATCTCGACCTGCCCTGAGCTCAGCGGTACCCGACAGGTACCGCAGATACCCATGCCGCAGGCCTTGGGAATGTGCAGGCCGAGTTTGGCGGCAGCGGCATGCACGGTTTCGCCGGGCTGCACCCGCACGCTCTTGCCGGTGGCACTGAACTCGACGCTGTACATGTCGGCGACGTCGAGCTCTTCGGCCTGCGCCTCGGCCTGCTCGGCCAGTTCCAGCACCTCTTCCTGCACGTCCAGCGGTGTGGCACCGAAGGACTCCTCGTGGTAGCGGCTCATATCGAAGCCATTGTCGCGCAGGATACGCTTGACCGCGTTCATATAGGGTGTCGGGCCGCAGCAGAAGATCTCACGCTCCATGAAGTCCGGCGCCATCAGCTCGAGCATGGCTTGGCTCAGGTAACCGCGAAAGCCGGCCCAGGCCTCGCAGAGTTCGTCGCTGCGCTCACAGACGATATGCAACTTGAATTCGGGAATCCGCGAGAAGATGTGCGCCAGCTCGCGGTGGAAGATGATGTCCTGCGGCGAGCGGGCACTGTGCACGAAGGCCAGGTCAACCGCGGCGTTGGTATCGAACAACCAGCGGGTCATCGACATCAGCGGCGTGATGCCGACACCACCGGAGAGCATCAGCACCTTGTCGGCGGCATGATCGATGATATTGAAGTTGCCAACCGGCCCGTGCACCGCCAGCTCGTCACCGGCCTTAAGGTTGTCGTGTAACCAGTTGGAGACCACGCCGCCCGGCAGCCGCTTGACGCTGATCGAGAAGCTATAGGGCACCGACGGGGAACTGGAGATGGTGTAAGAACGCATCACCTGCTCGCCGTCGATCTCGAGTTCCAGGGTCACGAACTGCCCCGGCTTGAAGAAGTACAGCACCGGCTGCTCGGCCATGAAGCAGAAGGTGCGCACGTCCCAGGTCTCCTGTATGACCTTCACGCAGCGCACCTGATGGCGCCCGTTGATCCAAGTCTGCGTGGTTACCGGATTGAGAAAGTCTGACATCATGATGGTTTCTCGCTTGGACGTGCCGACAGGCGCCTCGATGGTGCCCCATGCCTGAGGTTATGAGGCCGTGAAGCCTTGCCTGAATTCTGCGCTACCGCCAGGCGTGCCAACTTGTCTGCCGGCGACCCCGGCATATCCATGGCCTCCAGCCGGCATGCCGCTGACGGCGGTTCTTGTCGCCTTCGCATCACAAGATGTCGCCAACAGGATGCCAAGGCCTGCCGCGACGCAAGGATATGGTGGTCGACCGCATGATAGGCGAGGATGATGCCTTGCGAAGGCATCGGCCCGACCCACGCCAGCAAAGGCCCCTAGATCAATGAACACGACCGATACTGAACTGCTGAACCTGCTGATCAAGGATGGGCGCATGTCCTATGCCGATATCGCTCGCCAGTTGGGGATCTCCCGGGCTCATGCCCGCACCCGGGTCAATGCCCTGGTCGAAGATGGTGTCATCGAGCAATTCACCGCAGTGGTCAATCCAGAGAAGCTCGGCAAGGCTATCTCCACCTTCGTTGACCTGAGGGTGGCACCCGCCGCCCTGCAGCAGGTGGCCGACGAGTTGTCTGCCTGCCCCGAAGTGGTCAGCCTGTACATCATGAGCGACCTGCAGAGCCTGCATATCCATACCCTGACCGACACCTACACCAGCTTCGATGCCTTCGTTCGCGAGCGTATCTTCAACCGCCCCGAGATCCTGTCGGTGGACTGCAAGAGCCTGATGTCACGGGTAAAGCACCGCCGCGGCGGCGCGCGACTCTAGCGCTGTTCCAGGCGCCATTAGTGGGCTCTAAGCTCTAACCCCGCATCACCGGCTTTTCCGGGCACCTTAGACAACCACCTCCGACAACCACCTCAGACAGCTACCGCACATAAAGGGTGCAGGCGCCTCACAAGGGTGCCGACCTTACTTTTGCCATCCGTCAGCCGGTCAGCGCCAGCCGTTTGGTGGATTGACGCGGCAAGGCTGCATACAAATGATCATATGATTGCCATAACCTCACCTTTGTTAACTCCGTGGTGTAGCTGAGTGACCCGAAATCGGCCGCCCGGATCATCACCAAGCAGTTGAATGAGTCAACTAATTAACCATCTATCTAACTGATATTTAATAATTAATAGAAGAAATAAACGAACTGGCACATGGCTTGCTGGCTACTCCTGTAGAGGATTTACATTCGTTAATCGTCTCAACGGGAGTCATCATCATGAGCTTCAATCGCCGCAAGTTCCTGAGCACCGCCCTGGTCTCATCCACCGCCGGCCTGGTAATGGGCGCCCCTGCCGTCGTCCGTGCCCAATCCAACCAGACCGTCCACTGGCGAATGACCAACGCCTATGGCCCCGGGTCGCCCTTCTATGTCGAAGGCCCCGGCAGCCCTACCGACTTTTGCAAAAAAGTCGAGGAGATGTCGGGCGGCCGCATGAAGATTCAGCATTTCGCGGCAGGCGAGCTGGTGCCGGCACTGGAGGGCTTCAACGCCGTGTCGGCCGGCATGGTCGAGATGAATGCCGGCAATGCTTACTTCTGGTCTGGCAGCCTGCCCGCCGCCCAGTTCTTCACCACCGTGCCCTTCGGCATGAACACTCAGGGCATGAACGCCTGGCTTTATCACGGCGGCGGCCTGGAGCTGTGGCACGAACTCTACGCCAAGGTCGGCCTGGTGGCCTTCCCGATGGGCAATACCGGCGTGCAGATGACCGGCTGGTTCCGCGAACCGCTGGAGAGCGTCGATGACCTGAACGGCCTGAAGATGCGTATCCCAGGCCTCGGCGGCAAGGTCTACAGCGAGCTTGGCGTGGCCGTGCGACTGCTGCCCGGCGGCGAGATCTTCCCTGCCCTAGAGCGAGGCGTCATCGACGCTGCCGAATTCGTCGGACCTTATCAGGACCGTCGCCTGGGCCTGCACAAGGCGGCCAAGTACTACTACACCACCGGCTGGAGCGAGCCCACCAACGCCACCGAGCTGATGATCAACAAACAGGCCTGGGAGACACTGCCCGCTGACCTGCAGGCAATCGTCAAGACCGCGGCCATGGCCTGCAACATCGAGAGCCAGGCATGGTGCGAGTCTGTGAATGCCGAAGCCCTGAGCGACCTGGTGGAAAACCAGGGGGTCATCGCCCAGCCACTGCCCGGCGACATTATCAGCCGACTGCGCGAAGTCACCGCCGATGCCTTGTCCGACATGGCGGCAGCGGATGCCGACACCCAGAAGGTCTATGACTCCTTCATGGGCTTTCGCGCCAAGCATCGCGAGTGGGAGGCCGTCAGCGAGAAGGCTTTTCTGGACCTGCCGAGCTGATACTGGTGGCATTGTTGACTGGAGACCTATCCATGGCATCGCTCATCGAAAGCATCGAGCACGGCATCGGCATCCTTGGCGCTTTCGCCCGACTCTGCCTGTTGGCACTGGTCGGGCTGGTGGCCACCGATGTACTGCTGCGCTACTTCTTTGCCATCAGCCCGGTGGGGTTGCAGGAACTGGAGTGGCACCTGCTATCGCCGATTGCCCTGCTGGGAATTTCCTACGCGCTCAAGCATCGCGCCGACGTGCGGGTGGATGTGATCTACGACCGTCTGCCCGACGGCGGCAAGCAGCTGGTCGACCTGATCAGCGGCATCTTGACCGTGGTGATCGCCCTGGCGATCGTCTGGCTGTCCTGGCCCTATGTGATGCAGTCCTTTCAGTTGGGGGAAGGCTCCCCGGACCCGGGCGGGCTGCCCTACCGCTATCTGCTCAAGGCCTTCATCCCCCTAGGCTTCGCGGCTCTGGCACTGCAGGGGCTTGCCGACCTGCTGCGAGCAGGGCTAGCCCTGAGCGGCGCCCCGATGCCGGCATCGCCGGCCGCCCCGGATCAGCCCAGCGCCTGAGCCAGGCAAATCCTGAAAACGCTCACGGCCGACTTTTTGGATAACACCCAGGTACCGCCCACGGGCGCAACGGCCAGGCGGCCGGCTGCCCCTCGCGTCGCCGAGCTCACTCGGTCCCCGTTTCTCTGTGGAGTATGTTTGCAATGGCAAATGAATGGCTACTGATCGGCATGATCGGCGGCTTCCTGGCCATGATGCTGATCGGCATCCCCGTGGCCATTTCGCTGGCCGTGTCCGGCTTCGCCGCCGGCCTGCTGGGTTTCGGGCCGATGCTCTTCGGCCTGCTGCCCCAGCGCCTCTATGGCGTGGTATCCAACTACACCCTGATGGCCATACCGCTGTTCGTGTTCATGGGCGTGATGCTCGAGAAGTCCCGGGTCGCCGAGGCCATGCTCGACACCATCGGCTACGCCATGGGGCGGCTCAACGGCGGCATGGGAATCGCCATCGTGCTGGTCGGGGTGCTGATGGGCGCCTCCACCGGCATCGTCGGCGCCACGGTCGTGACCGTGGGCATGCTGACCCTGCCGACCCTGCTACGCCGGGGCTATGCGCCAAGCGTGGCCTGTGGAGCGATCTGCGCCTCTGGAACCCTGGGGCAGATCATCCCGCCGAGCCTGGTGCTGATTCTCTTGTCGCAGATCGTCGGCGAATCAGTGGGTGCGTTGTTCGCGGCCGCCTTCATCCCGGGCCTGGTGATCGCCCTGACCTACATGCTGTATCTCGCCGTCCTCGGTTTGATCCGGCCGGACTGGGTACCGGCGGTCCCCGCCGCCGAGCGTGCCACTATCTCGCGGCGCCAGCTCTATCGCGACCTGCTGGCCACGGTGTTGCCGCCGCTAGGGCTGGTGGTCGCGGTGCTCGGCTCCATCGTCGGCGGCGTGGCGGCACCCACCGAGGCTGCCGCCATGGGGGCACTGGGCAGCCTGATGATCGCGCTGCTGGGGCGCAAGCTGAACCTCGCCACCCTCAAGGCGACCCTGCACGGCACTTTGACCATCACTGCCATGGTCTACTTCATTCTGCTGTTCGCGCAGGTGTTCTCGCTGTCCTTCCGCGGGCTCGGCGGCGAGCAGATGGTGCACGATCTGTTCAATATGCTGCCCGGCGGCGAAATCGGGGCGCTGCTGTTCTTGATGCTGATCCTGTTCGTGCTGGGCTTCTTCCTGGAATGGATCGAAATTTCCTACATCGCCCTGCCGATGTTCCTGCCGGTCTTCATCGGCTATGGCACCGATATGGTGTGGCTGGCGATTCTGGTGGCCATGAACCTGCAGATGTCGTTCTTGACCCCGCCATTCGGCTGGGCACTGTTCTTTCTCAAGGGAGTGGCGCCGCCGGAGGTCTCGACCCGTGATATCTATGTGGGGGTTGTGCCTTTCGTCGGGCTGCAAGTCCTTGCCGTTGCGCTGGTATTCTTGTTCCCAGGCATTGCCACTTGGCTACCCCAGGCGATCGGCTGGTAGCCGTCATCCATAAACGCGGGGCGCCATGGATACCCGCGCCATGACACATCGACAATCACTGAATTAGGAAACCACGCCATGGAACTGCTGGATTCGTCATCGCTGACCGGGATCCTCGGACTGATCGCGGCCCTGCTCGCGACAGGCGTCGTTGCCGGGATAATGGCCGGACTGCTCGGGGTCGGCGGTGGCATCGTCATCGTGCCGGTGCTCTTCCACCTGTTCAGCCTGCTCGGCATCGACGAAGCGGTGCGCATGCACCTGGCGGTAGGCACCTCGCTTGCCACCATCATCCCCACCTCGATCATGTCGGCCCGGGCCCATCGCCAGAAGGGCGGCCTGGATTCGGGCGTGCTCAGGCGCCTGGTGCCCGGCGTGGTGATCGGCGTGCTGCTGGGGGGCGTCGCCAGCCGCTACCTGAGCGGCGAGGCACTCACCGGGCTCTTCGCCACCATCGCGCTGCTGGTCGCCGCCAACATGTTTAGGCGCAACACCCGCATCATCCGTGACGGCATGCCGGGCCCACTGGGCAGTGGCCTGATCGGCGCGGTGATCGGCGGCATCTCCTCGCTGATGGGCATCGGCGGCGGCACCCTGAGCGTGCCAATCCTGAGCGCCCTTAACACCCCGATCCGTATCGCGGTGGGCACCGGCGCCGCGCTGGGTCTGGTGATCAGCATTCCCGGCACCCTGAGCTTCATGCTCAGCGGTCTGGGAGAGCCCGGCCGGCTTCCGGGCTCGATCGGCTACGTCAATTTGCTGGGCTTCGCCGCTATCGTGCCGATGACCATGCTCTGCGCTCCGCTGGGGGCCAGGCTCGCCCACGCCATCGACCCGGCCATGCTCAAGCGGCTGTTCGCCCTCTTCCTGCTCGCCACCGCGGTGCGCATGTATATCGACCTTTTCTCCTGAGGCGCCCCATGCAACATACCACCCGTGCTTATGGCGGCATGACCGTCGCCCCCCACCACCTGGCGGCTCAGGCCGGCCGCGACATTCTCAACGAGGGCGGTAATGCCGTCGAGGCGATGGTCGCCATGGCGTCGACCATCGCCGTTGCCTACCCCCACATGAACGGCATCGGCGGCGACGGCTTCTGGCTGATTCATGAACCCGGCAAACCACCCCTGGCCATCGATGCCAGCGGGCCGTCGGCAGGCCTTGCCACCCGCGCCTTCTACGCCGAGCATGGCTATGGCGCAGCGCAAGGCATTCCCAGCCGCGGACCGCTCGCCGCGCTGACCGTGGCCGGCACCCTGGGTGGCTGGCAGGTAGCGCTCGATCAGGCCGCCGCCTGGGGTCCTACCCTGCCGCTGTCACGCCTGTTAGAGGCGGCCATCGGCCATGGCCGGGAGGGCGTGGCGGTGAGCGACAGTCAGACGGCGCTCACCGCCAAGCACCTGGCAGCGCTCGGGGCGACGCCGGGTTTCGCCGCAACCTACCTGAACGCCGGCCAGGCACCTGCGAGCGGCTCGCGGCTGCGTCAGCCAAGGCTTGCCGACACCCTCGAGCACCTGACCCGCGCCGGGCTCGACGACGCCTACCGGGGAGAGCTCGCCGCCAGCATGGCCGCGGATCTCGAGGCGCTGGGCAGCCCGCTGCGCCGCGCTGACTTCACGCGCTACCATGCCCGGGCCGTTACCCCACTCGAAGTCAGGCTCAAGGATGCGCGCGTCTTCAATCTGCCGCCGCCTACCCAGGGGTTGGCCACGCTGATGACGCTGGGCATCTTCGAGCGCCTGGGCGTTAGCGAGGGTGAGGGCTTTGCACACCTGCACGGCCTGATAGAAGCCACCAAGCGAGCCTTCATGGCCCGCGACACCACGGTCACCGACCCCGCCCGGCTGCCCAAGGATCCGACGAGCTGGCTGGCACCCGAGGCCCTGGATCGAGAAGCCGCACGGATCGAGGCGGAGCGCGCTCTACCCTGGCCCTACGAACCCGCCGAAGGCGATACCATCTGGATGGCTGCCGCCGATAGGCAGGGACGGATGGTCAGCTTCATCCAGAGCGTTTATTGGGAGTTCGGCAGCGGCGTGGTGCTGCCGCAGAGCGGGGTGATGTGGCAGAACCGCGGCATCAGCTTTTCGCTGGACCCGCAGGCGCTGCAGACGCTGGAGCCCTATCGCCAGCCTTTCCACACCCTGAACCCATCGCTTGCTCGCTTCGATGACGGCCGGGTGATGAGCTTCGGTACCATGGGCGGCGAAGGCCAACCCCAGACTCAAGCCGCGATCTACAGCCGCTACGCGCACTTCGGCGAGGACCTGCAGCAGGCAATCAGCGCACCGCGCTGGCTGCTGGGCCGCACCTGGGGAGAAGCCAGCACCGGGCTCAAGCTCGAGAATCGCTTCCCGGCACCCCTGATAGAGGCGCTCAAGGCTGCCGGCCACGAGGTCACGATACTCGACGAGGGTTTCAGCGACACCATGGGCCATGCCGGCGCCATCGTGCGCCACCCGGATGGGCTGCTGGAGGGCGCCCACGACCCCCGCAGCGATGGCGGCGCCGCCTCGCTATAAGCGCCGGCAGCGGGTGCCTGAAAAGCAGGCTCCCGCTGCCTTGTTAAACGACAAGAGCCCGCTCAGGACGAGCGTGGCAGTTCGAATGCCGGCAGCAGGTGGGCTTCGATAGCCCGGCGCACCGAGGGCAGCATCACATCGGTGTGGGCCATCAGTTCGGCGATCGTAGACTCGAGGTCTGGCACATCGGTCTCCAGGTACTTGCGACGCGCCATCCGCGCGCAGGTCTCCGGACAGGCGCCCTCCGGAATCAGCACCCCAAGCCCCACCAGTTTGTTGCGGAAATCATCCCCATCGATCAGCTCGACGATCATCATGGCGGTTTCCTCCAGTCTCATGTCGTGTCGTTGTTATCGGCCAGTCGCTGCAATCTGTCGCTGTGTAAAGACTCGCACTGGCTCGGTGGCCGACTCAAGGCATCGCCACCGGCGCCTCGGCCGGTGCCAGCCGACAGGCGGCGTACTTGAACTCGGGAATCTTGCCGAACGGATCCAGCGCCGGATTGGTCAGGATGTTGGCGGCCGCCTCGGCGTAGCAGAAAGGCATGAAGACCATGCCCTCGGCCATCTGCGGGTCGATTCTCACCCGCAGGGCGATTCGGCCACGCCGAGTGGTGATGGACAGCCACTCCCCCGGCGCCAGGCCGAGGCGGCGCAGCTCGCCCGGGGCAACGCTGGCCACCGCCTCCGGCTCCAGGGCATCGAGCACCCGGGAACGCCGGGTCATCGAGCCGGTGTGCCAGTGCTCGAGCTGGCGGCCGGTGGTCAGCACCGTGGGATAGTCGGCATTGATGGGCTCATCCGGCGGCAGCGGCAGAGTCGGCGAGAACTTCGCCTTGCCCGAGGCGGTAGGGAAGGCATCACCGAACACCACGTCCGCCCCTGGGGCGTCGTCCGCCGGGCAGGGGTAGGTCACCGAGCCCTCGCGTTCCAGGCGCTCCCAAGTGATGTGATTCAGCGACGGCATGCCTCGCTCCATCTCAGCGAAGACCTCGCGGGGGTGCGCGTAGTCCCAGGCTAGCCCAAAGCGCTTGGCGATCTCCTGAATGATCCACCAGTCGGGCCGGGCAGCGCCGGGCAGCGGAACGGCAGCGCGGCCCAATTGCACCTGCCGGTTGGTATTGGTCACGCTGCCCTCCTTCTCCGGCCAGGCCGAGGCCGGCAGGATGACGTCGGCGAACTGGGCGGTCTCGGTAACGAACAGATCCTGCACGACGAGATGCTCGAGCTTGGCCAGCGCCGCGCGAGCGTGGTCGAGGTCCGGGTCGGACATCGCCGGGTTCTCACCCTGGATGTACATGCCCTTGATGGTGCCCGCTGCGATGGCGTCCATGATCTCGACCACGGTGAGCCCGGGCGTCTCGTCGAGCTCGCTGTTCCACAGTTCTTCGAAGGCCGCACGCACCTGGGCGTCGCCCACCGGCTGGTAGTCGGGCAGCACCATCGGGATCAGGCCGGCGTCCGAGGCGCCCTGAACGTTGTTCTGGCCGCGCAGCGGATGCAGGCCGGTGCCAGGGCGGCCGGTGTGGCCGCAGGCCAGCGCCAAGGAAATCAGGCAGCGGGCGTTGTCGGTGCCATGCACGTGCTGGGAAATACCCATGCCCCAGAAGATCATCGCCCGTTCGGCGGTGGCGTACTCCCGGGCCACGGCGCGAATGTCTTCGGCGGGCACGCCGCAGCTCTCGGCCATGGCCTCCGGCGTCAAGTGGCGAACGTGTTCCTTGAGCGCTTCGAAGCCCTCGGTATGCTCGCGGATGTAGTCCGCGTCATAGAGCTCTTCGGTGACGATGACGTTGAGCATGGCGTTGAACAACGCGACGTCGCTGCCCGGGGTGAAGCGCAGGGTCTGGTGCGCATAGGCGCCCAGCGCCTGGCCCTTGGGATCGATGATGATGATCTTGGTGCCGCGCTTGGCCGCCTGCTTGAAAAAGGTTGCCGCCACCGGGTGGTTCACCGCCGGGTTGCAGCCGGTAAGGATCACCACATCGGCCTCGGCGGCCTGCATGAACGATGCCGTCACCGCCCCGGAGCCGATACATTCCATCAGTGCCGCGACCGAGCTTGCATGACACAGGCGGGTGCAGTGGTCGACGTGGTTGGAGCCAAAACCGGTGCGCACCAGCTTCTGAAACAGCCAGGCTTCTTCGTTGGAGCACTTGGCGCTGCCGAAACCGGCCAGGGCGCCGGGGCCGTGGGCATCCTTGAGCCCCTTGAGGCCGCCGGCAGCGGCGTCGAGCGCCTCGTCCCAGCTGGCTTCGCGGAAATGCGTGGCCGGGTCGGCCGGATCGAAGGCCGGATCGACGCCCTTGGGCGCCCCAGGCTTGCGGATCAACGGGCGCGTCAGCCGCGCAGGATGTCGCGGGTAGTCGAAGCCGAAGCGGCCCTTCACGCACAGCCGATTGTGGTTGGACGGCCCGTCGCGGCCGGAGACGTGAAGGATCTCTTCATCCTTGATGTGATAGGTGAGCTGACAGCCCACCCCGCAGTAGGGGCATACCGAATCGACCTGACGATCGGCGGCCGCCGAGTCGCCGCGACCAGCCTCGTCGATCAGGGTCGCCGGCATCAGCGCACCGGTCGGACAAGCCTGGACGCACTCGCCGCAGGCCACGCAGGTGCTCTCGCCCATGGGGTCATCGAAGTCGAAGACGATCTTCGCGGCCGCCCCGCGGTTCGCCAGGCCGATGACATCATTGACCTGGACCTCGCGACAGGCGCGCACGCAGAGGTTGCACTCGATGCAGGCGTCGAGATTGACGGCCATCGCGCTGTGCGAAGCATCGTGGTTGCGAGCGCCGTCCAGCGTACCCTCGCGGGACTCTACATGGTGCACGGTGGGCGCCTTGCGCTCCTCACGCCGGGGTAGCCACTCGCGCACCGCCGTGGCGTCGACGGCCAGCTGATCGGCCATGGCCCAGAAGTGACTGGAACGGTCGGGACCGGCGTCGCGGTCGGGCTGATCGACAGCCAAGAGCTCCAACACGCCTTCACGGGCGATGCGCGCACGCTCGGAGCCGGCACTGTGCACCACCATGCCAGACCGGGCCTCGCGCAGGCAGCTGGCGGCCAGTGCCCGCTCCCCCTCGATCTCGACCATGCAGGCGCGGCAGTTGCCGTCGGCGCGGTAGCCGGCGGCGTCCTTGAAGCACAGGTGGGGAATCGTCTCGCCGGCCCGCTTGGCCACCTGCCACAGGCTCTCGCCGGGGTAAGCGGTCACCTCGGCACCGTCGAGGGTCAGGGTGAAGGCGCCGGCTGCGGTCTGCGTCTGGTTCTGGCTCTGGTTATGCGTCATCTTCGCTCTCCTGGCCTCAGCCCTTGATGATGATCTGCTGGGCCGCGAGCGGCGCGCGGAAGTCCTTGAGCAAACCCAGGACGGGATTGGGAGCGGCCTGGCCGAGCCCGCAGATCGAGGCATCCATCATCACCGTGGCGAGGCGCTGCAGGGCCGCGGCGTCCCAGCTCTCGCGCTCGAGCAGGGTCAGCATCTTTTCGGTGCCGACCCGGCAGGGCGTGCACTGACCGCAGGACTCGTCGGCGAAGAAGGCCAGCAGGTTGGTGGCCACCGCACGCAGGTCATCCTGGTCCGAGAGCACCACCACCGCCGCAGAGCCGATAAAGCAGCCTTCGGCCTGCAGGGTGTCGAAGTCCAGAGGAATGTCCGCCTTGCTTGCCGGCAGGATGCCACCGGAGGCACCACCGGGCAGATAACCCGCCAGGGTGTGGCCCTCGGCCATGCCATCGCAATATTCCTCGATCAGCTCGGCCAGCGTAATCCCCGCCGGCGCCAGGTGGACGCCTGGGCGCTTGACCCGCCCGGAAACGGAAAAGCTGCGCAGCCCCTTGCGTCCATGGCGCCCATGGCCGGCGAACCAGTCAGCACCGCGCTGGTAAATCAGCGGAATCCAGTAGACGGTCTCGACATTGTTGACCAGGGTCGGGCGATCGAACAGGCCTCGCTGGGCGACGAAGGGCGGGCGATGGCGGGGCTTGCCCGGTTTGCCCTCCAGCGACTCGATCATCGCCGACTCCTCGCCGCAGATATAGGCCCCGGCGCCGCGGCGCATCACCACATAACCGGGCGCGACGAGGCCGGCGGCCTCGAGCTCGGCGATCGCCTCATGCAGCACCCGATGCAGGCCCGGGTATTCGTCACGCAGATAGATATAGAGCGCGCAGGCCTCCACCGCCCAGGCACTGACCAGGGCGCCCTCGAGGAAACGGTGTGGGGCATGTTCCAGGTAGTGTCGGTCCTTGAAGGTGCCGGGCTCGCCCTCGTCGGCGTTGATCGCGCAGTAGCGCGGGCCGGGCTCCTGGCGCACGAAGTACCATTTCTTGAAGGTCGGGAAGCCTGCGCCGCCGAGCCCGCGCAGGTTGGCGCGCTCGAGCTCCCCCATCAGCGCCTCGACGCTCACCGCACCGGCTCGACACTGGGCGAGCAGCTCATAGCCGCCTTCGCAGCGGTAATCCTCGAGTCGCTGCCAGTCGAGCGCTTCGGGGTGGAAATGGCCAGTGTCGATGATGGCCTCGACGGCCTGCCGGGTCGCGTAATTGACGTGACGATGGCCGACTTCGACCACCGGCGCCATCTCACAGCGACCCATGCAGGGCGCCCGCAGCACGCGGACCTCTTCTGGATCGGCACCATCCGTCAGCGCCTGCTTCAAGGCGTCGGCTCCGGCCAGCTGACACGACAGCGAATCGCAGACCCGCACCGTCACTGCCGGGGGGGGTGCCTCATCGTCGTGCACCACGTCGAAGTGGGCATAGAAGGTGGCGGTTTCATAGACGGCCGCCATCGGCAGGTTCATGTAGGCCGACAGGGCGCGCAGCACAGGCAGCGCCAGATGGCCGTGGGTGTCCTGGAGCACATGCAGGTGCTCGATGAGGCGGTCGCGACGAGCAAGCTCGGGGTGCTCGCGCTCATCGCCAAGACGCTGGCGAAGCGCTACTAGATGATCGGCCTCAAGCTCGCGGCCGCGGGGCTGGCCGCGAAAGCGGCGCTTAGGCGTCAGGGTATGAACGGTCATGGCGGGCTCATTATTGTGATGGTCGCGCTCTTGCTTGCGGCGCTTTGCTGTCATGGTGGCACCGGCCACAAACGCCGACAATAACCGCATTCACGCTCAAGAGCGGGTAGCTATGCGGGTGTCGCTCTCGGCTATGTAGGCCCTGACGCCGTCTCCCTTATTCCAGCGGTTCACTCCCCCCGCTCCACGGTAGCTGGCCGAATCCTTCGTCATTGCCTGCCGCTCAATCCTTGGGCCCAGCGTTGACAGGGCAGTTGATGCCTGTAAGTAAGCCGGCACTGGCAATTCTCCTGGCAAATCCTCAAACTAGCGAGGTCATTCAGGCCAACAGATCGTGACGTAGAGGTACATCAGCTAACAAAACCCTCGAGGGGTCTCAAATATGTTCAAGAAAATCATGGTCCCCGTGGACCTGGCACATAAAGAACTCTTGAAGCCTTCTCTCGACCTGGCGGCGGATATCGCCAAGCTGTATCAGGCCGATACCTGCTACATAAGCGTAACGGCGAACACGCCAGGCGCTCTGGCCAAGACCCCTGAAGAGTATGCACAAAAGCTCGAGGCCTTCGCCAAGGAGCAGGGGCAGCTGCATGGACAAGTGGTCAGCTCCAAGGTCATCACCTCTCCCGACCCGGTTGCCGACATGGATGACGCCATCATTCAGGCTATTCATGACACGAACGCAGATCTGGTCATCATGACCACGCATCTGCCTAGGCGGCTGGACATCGTCATGCCGTCCACTGGCGGCAAGGTCGCCTCTCATACCGACGTATCCGTATTCCTGGTCCGGCACAGCGACTGACGGCCTGCACAAGACGACACCCTTTCGTTTCACCAAACGGAGACTTCCCTGTGGAAAAAAACTCCCCTAACGCGAGCAGTGACAAGGACGCCCCTGTCTCTGATGGCGTGCCAGCGCCGGAAGGACCGGCGAACCTGATCGATACCGATTACGTGATCGGCCAGGATAACGTCACCACTCGCCGTTTCGGCCTCGATGTCGACCTGCATGGCAAGGTGTTCACCATCTCGTCATTGCTGATCCTGTTCTTCGTGTTCCTCACCTTGGCGCTCCAGGACCAAGTTGAGCCGATCTTCAATGCGATCTTCGCGTTCCTGACCGGTAACATGTCCTGGTTCTTCCTGCTGGCGGCCAATATCTTCGTGCTGCTTGCCGTGGTCCTTATCTTCACGCCCATGGGCAAAATCAGGATTGGCGGTGCGCACGCCACACCGGACTTCAGCTATCTCGGCTGGTTCGCGATGCTATTCGCCGCCGGCATGGGCATTGGCCTGATGTTCTACGGTGTTTCAGAGCCCCTGACTCACTTCGGTACTGCCATCGGCGGCACCAGCATGGAGGATGGTGTCAGGACCGACTGGGCACCGTTGGGCGCCGCTGCCGGCGACCAGGACGGCGCGATGTCGCTGGCCATGGCCGCTACCATCTTCCACTGGGGCCTGCACCCCTGGGGTATCTATGCGGTTGTGGCCTTGGCACTGGCGCTGTTCTCCTTCAACAAGGGCCTGCCGCTGACCATGCGCTCGGTCTTCTACCCGATCCTGGGTGAGCGGATCTGGGGCTGGCCGGGCCATGTGATCGACATCCTGGCCGTGTTTGCCACTCTGTTCGGCCTGGCGACCTCCTTGGGCCTGGGTGCCTCACAGGCGTCTGCCGGTCTTGCCTATCTGTTCGATATCCCCAACAACGACGTCACCATGGTGCTGCTGATCGTGGGCATCAGCGCGGTGGCGCTACTATCTGTCCTTGCAGGCGTCGACAAGGGTGTACAGCGCCTTTCACAGCTCAACATGGTGTTGGCCTTCCTGCTGCTGGCGTTCGTGATTGCCGTCGGCCCGACCATGGCGATCGCCACCGGCTTCTTCAAGAACCTGGGCGCCTACCTGGTGGACCTGCCGGCACTCTCAATGCCCTTTGGCCGTGAAGATGCCAACTTCAGCCAAGGCTGGACCGCCTTCTACTGGGCCTGGTGGATTTCCTGGTCACCGTTCGTCGGCATGTTCATCGCCCGCGTCAGCCGTGGCCGTTCCGTGCGTGAATTCCTGATCGCCGTGCTGCTGGTACCGTCACTGGTTTCGGTGCTATGGATGACCGCCTTCGGCGGTACCGCCATCGACCAGGTGATCACCGACAACTTCCAGGGCGTCAAGGACGCGGCCCTCGAACTGCAGCTGTTCACGATGCTGGGTCAGCTGCCGCTGACGTCCATCACGTCCTTCGTGGGGATCGTGCTGGTGATGGTGTTCTTCGTCACTTCCTCGGATTCCGGTTCGCTGGTAATCGACTCCATCACCGCCGGCGGCAAGGTCGATGCGCCCAAGCCGCAGCGCATGTTCTGGGCCATCATTGAGGGTGTGATTGCCATCGCCCTGTTGCTGGGTGGCGGCCTGACCGCACTGCAGACGGCGGTCATCACCACCGGCCTGCCGTTCACGCTGGTACTGCTGGTGGCCTGCTACGCCATCATCAAGGGCCTGCTCTCGGAACCCAAGGGCTAAATCCCGGCATCATCCGGCCTTGGCCGGATGATGCTACGCGCCACAACGCCACAGGCGGTCCATTGGACGGTCTGTGGCGTTTTGTTCTGATCATGCGAGGCCTCGGCTGGTGGTGCAGATGACGTGCAAAAGCGCCTTGCAGGCGCTAAAGCGGCGCCACTACCCGCAAGCGAACCCTCCGCTTGTTCTGTTAGCCTTTTCCATCAGTATGTGTCCTTAAAATCCCCGCCGTGTCTCGCAACCAACAGGCTTTGTTGATAACGCCTTGGTCGCTTAGTTTTTTAGCGACCAAGGGCCAGCAGAAAGCCGAGCATGGAAGCGGAGCTGGAATTTCGCCGGGCACATGCCCAGACTGTGAGGCACCTAAAGCAACATCAAGGAACTACAGCCAATTACAACCCGCCGGAGACACCAAGATGTTCAAGAAGATCATGGTCCCCGTGGATCTCGCCCACCTCGATGTGATCGAGCCATCGCTGAAGATTGTCGCTGACCAGGCGAAGCATTACGACGCGGAAGTCTGTTACGTCGGCATCACCGCCGCCACGCCCGGCGCCGTGGCCCGCACGCCGGAGGAATACACCCTGAAGCTAGAGGCCTTCGCCCAAGAGCGCGCCAAGGTCCACGGCCAGCCGGTCAGCACCCACACCATCGTCAGCCCCGACCCCATCTCGGATCTCGATGATGACCTCATTAAAGCCATCGACGAAGTAGGCGCCGACCTAGTGGTGATGCCGACCCACCCGCCCAAGCATGTGGATGTGATCATGCCCTCTCATGGGGGTAAGGTGGCGACCCACACCAAAGCCTCGGTCTTCCTGGTGCGTCCGGAAGCCGGCGAATAACCGCGTTGAGACTTACACCTATCGATAATCGCAAGGGAGACGTCTAGTGACTAAGCAACCCAACGACGATAAACCCAACGATGGCAAGCCCAGGGAGCCGGATGATACCGGCACCGAAGGTATTCCAGCGCCCGAAGGCCCGGCCAACCTGATCGATACCGACTATGTGATCGGCCAGGACAACATCACCGCTTCTCCCCTGGGGATTGATGTGGACCTGCACGGCAAGGTCTTCCTCTTCTCGTCGCTGGTGATTCTGTTATTCGTGATCGCCACGCTGGCCCTTCAGGATCAGATGGAGCCGATCTTCAATGCGATGTTCAGCTTCCTGACCACCAACCTGAGCTGGGTCTTCCTGCTGGGTGCCAACGTCTTCGTGCTGCTGGCGATAGTGTTGATCTTCACACCAATGGGCAGAGTCAGGATCGGGGGTGCCAATGCCAGACCTGACTTCGGCTACCTGGGCTGGTTCGCGATGCTGTTCGCCGCCGGCATGGGCATCGGCCTGATGTTCTACGGCGTATCGGAGCCACTGACGCACTTCGGCACCGCGATCGATGGCATCAGCATGGAGAACGGCGTGCGTACCGACTGGGCGCCGCTGGGCGCCGCTGCGGGCGACCAGACCGCCGCCATCGACCTCTCCATGGCCGCCACCATCTTCCACTGGGGCCTGCACCCTTGGGGCGCCTATGCCATCGTCGGCCTGTCGCTGGCGATCTTCGCCTACAACAAGGGCCTGCCGCTGACCATGCGCTCGATCTTCTACCCGATTCTCGGGGAGCGCGTCTGGGGCTGGCCGGGGCATGCGATCGATATCCTGGCAGTCTTCGCCACCCTGTTCGGCCTGACCACCTCGCTGGGGATCGGCGCCACCCAGGCGTCCGCGGGTCTCCACTACCTGTTCGGCGTCCCCGACACCAACACCACCCTGATTCTGCTGATCATGGGCATCACCGTGGTCGCACTGGGCTCGATCATGCTGGGGGTGGACAAGGGTGTGCAGCGCCTATCGCAGCTCAATATGGCGCTGGCCTTCCTGCTGCTGGCCTTCGTCATCGCCGTCGGCCCGACGTTGATGATCGCCATCGGCGTGTTCGATAACCTACTGGGCTACGTCAAGAACCTGCCGGCGCTGTCGATGCCCTTCGGCCGCGAAGATGCCAACTTCAGCCAGGGCTGGACCGCCTTCTACTGGGCCTGGTGGATTGCCTGGTCGCCGTTCGTCGGCATGTTCATCGCCCGGGTCAGCCGCGGCCGCACGGTGCGCGAATTCCTGACCGCCGTGCTATTGGTGCCGTCACTGGCTTCGGTGGTATGGATGACCGCTTTCGGCACCACTGCCATCGATCAGGTGATCAACCAGGGCATCACCAAAGTTCAGGATGCCGCATTGGAGCTGCAGCTTTTCACGATGCTTGAGACCCTGCCGCTTTCCAGCATCACTTCTTTCGTGGGGATCGTGCTGGTCATCGTGTTCTTCGTGACGTCCTCCGACTCCGGCTCACTGGTCATCGACTCGATCACGGCGGGTGGCAAAGTCGATGCACCGAAGCCGCAGCGCATCTTCTGGGCATTGATCGAAGGGGCCCTGGCGATCGCGCTGCTGCTCGGCGGTGGGCTGAGCGCCCTACAGACGGCCGCCCTGACCACCGGCCTTCCCTTCACCATTGTATTGCTGGTGGGCTGCTATGCGATCGTCAAGGGCTTGATGTCCGAACCACGAAGCTGAACCATGTCATCGGGCTACGGGCCTGATGACGACCCGCTAGACGCATCAAGGGCGGCCTATTTAGGCCGCCCTTGATCGTTTTGGGTCAGCGGATATCGTCCACCCCGTCCCCTCTCCCAGGTTCGACACGCCGTGTCACCCGCTCAGTGCCACAGTTGGTAAAGCGGCGTTTCGGGATCGAAGTGCGTCGCCAGTTGAGCCTGAAGAAGCTCGGCGGTAGCCAGGGCATCGACCAGCGCATGGTGACCCTGGTAGGGCGGCAGGCCATAGCGCAGCCGACTATCATGCAGACGTATCGACTCCGGCGGCCGGCCCATCCAGCGCTTGAAGCGCGCCCACCGCGACTGACGATGCAGCCTGGCCTCCAGCGACATGGTATCGATCACCGGAAAGCGCACGCCCTCCCCGCGACGCGCCTTCACGGCCGCATCCAGAAAGGGGCGTTCGATATGACGAAAGTGCACCACGACCAAACGCCCGGCCAGGGCTTCGAGCAACTCATCCAGAATGTCGTCCAGATCCGGCGCCTCGGCTATTTCCGAGTGAGTGATGCGGTGAAAGGTGATCGAGCGCTGGTTCAACGGGCGCTGAGGCTTGACCACCCAATAACGCCGCCTGGGCAAGTGGATACGCTGCAGGGAAAAGGGAACCAGGCCGACGCTGACGATGGCATGGCGCCGTTCGTCGAGGCCGGTGGTTTCCATGTCCAGCGCCACCAGCGGCACCTCGCCGATCGGCATGTTCGGATCAAGATCATAAGCGGCGAAAAAACGCCGCAGTGCAGGATCACGGACTTGGCTAGCCCGACTAGCCAGATACTCGGGCCAGGCATGCTGGTCGACCTTGGCGTGACGAAACGGAAACTTGAGCATAGACCTTCGCGACGGTAGTTAGCCCCCTAGGGCAAGGGGTAGCGGAACTTCAGGAACTTCTGGGCATTGCTCAACACCTGAAAGGCATCCTTGAGGTTGTGCCGCTCGGTATCAGACACGTTTTCGGGCTCGATATTATTGTCCGGCTCGCGTTCTTCCTCGATATCGATGACCTGATGGCGAATACGCACGATGGAGATGAACTCCATGGCATAACGGATGCGTTCACTGGAACGCCCCACCAGTAGCTGGGTCTGGGCGATGGCATCGAGCCGGTCAAAGGAATTCTGAGCCCGAGACCCGCAGGCCAGCGCATGGACGCGAATCAGGTCGACCATCGGTGCGGTCCCCCGGCGCTTCAGATTGATCGAGTTGTTCTGCTTGCCGTCCTTCTCCATCACGAAAGTGCGGAAAAACCCCAGCGGCGGCGTACGATTGAGCGCGTTGCGCGCCATGGCCGCCAGAAAACGCGGGCTCTTCGAGGCCTTGTCGGCGACCAAATCCTGAAGCTGTTCGACGAAGTCTTCCTCGCCATAGACATGATCCAGATCAAAGAAGATCGAGCTGTGCAGCAGACGCTCAGGATTGGGATCATCGATCCAGTCATTGAAGTACTGTCTCCAAACCCGCAGCGGCTGTCGCCACCGTGGATTGGTGGCCATGATATCGCCTTTGCAATAGGTATAGCCGCAGGCATCCAGCCCATCGCTGACTCTCTGAGCCAGGGTCAGGAAGTAGGCGTCATGTTGTTCTGGATCAAAGCTGTCATCGAGGACCAGAGCGTTGTCCTGATCGGTGACGATGGCCTGCTCGTTGCGGGCCATCGATCCCATCACCATGAAGCAGTAGGGTACCGGCGGTGGACCCAGCTCCTCCTCGGCCAGCTCAATCAGTCGCCGGGTGAAACTGCGGCCGATGGTCGATAGGGCACTGCCCACCATCTGCGAGCTCGCACCGTCGGCGACCAGGCCGACGAAGGTGCGCCGCACATCGGACCCCAGCCGCGCTAGGCCCTTGTGGCTGGTCTGGTTGAAGATATTGTTGACCAGGTACAGGCTGCTGTTGGTCTCGTAGCGGATGATATCGGAGAGATGCAGCATCCCCACCGGGCGGCGACGATGCAGCACCGGCAGATGGTGGATATTGTTGCGCAGCATGCATAGCATCGCCTCATGCACCGACTCATCGGACTGGATAGCTATCAGGTGAGGGCTCACCACCTCGGATACGGCAGTCGCCGCATCGAGCCCTGCGGCCAGCACTCGGGTGCGCAGGTCCTGGTCGGTGAGAATCCCCAGGGTGCGCCACTGTTTGCCATCGCCCAGCACGAAGGTCCGTGCCGAGACCTCGTCCTCGGCTCTCAGCACCAGCACCGAGGACACGTTCTGCTCACACATTTTCGCGGCGGCGGCCTGGATGGTGGAGTCCGCCTCGATCATCACCGGTAGGCGCGTGATCAACTTGCGCACCCGGGTCGTCATCATGGTGTTATCGTGGTGCTGATGATCCACCGTCGTCTCGAGGCGCGGGCGGCCTACCTCGACGAAGTCAGCAAATGTCTCATCGGCATCGCAGAGGCGACGGAACAGCTCGCCGGGGATGAAATAGACCAGGGTGTCTTCGATCGCCTTGACCGGAAAGCGAACCTGCTGGTTTCTGAGCAGGTCGAAGTAGCCAAAGATATCGCCCTCGCCGAAGCGGTTGAACAATTCCCCGTTGCGCCGATAGACCTCCACGGCGCCGCTGCGGATATAGTACAAATCCTGCGTTGGCTGGCCGTCCTCACAGATCATGGTACCGGCGCGGAAATACGTGATCTCGACGGCACCGGCTACCTCGTCGAGCAGATCGTCGCTGAGCGTATCGAAGGGCGGATTGCCCGCGATGTGCTGGCGAATTTCCAACAGTTCCACTTCCATGCTCACCGCCTCGCCTTGGGTGTCTAGTCGGCCTCTAGAGTGTGAGGAGAATTTGAATCAGTTCGTCCTGCATCAGGGTGCCTCGAGGGCTCAAGTCTCCAACGCCCGCCATGACCTGTAAAGAGCTACCCCACGCAGAAACGCTCAGGCATGAAAAAGACCACCCGAAGGTGGCCTTTGTTCTGATGCAATCGGCCCAGATATGGCCGCATTCCGGCATCACTCGGCTTGCGGTTCGACCATGGCCTGGACTCGTTTCATCAGTTCAGGATCCTGCTGGATAGCCTGACCAATGGCGTTGAAGGTACTGACCTCGAGACCACTGTCCTCGACGATGCTGACCATATCCTTGTTGGCCTCCATACGAACTTCCTGTTTGGCGGCTTCGTCCTCGGCGTTCTGCAGGCGCTCGGTGTACTCACGAGACACGCTGGCGATTTCCTTGGAGGCGTCGGCGAACTTCTGGAGTGTCTCGTCGGAGAAGTCAGTGGCCGGTGCGGCCGCCTGGGCTTGTGCAGCCTCGGAAGAAGCGGCGTCTTCTTGCGCCATGGCAGGCGCGGACATGATACCGGCGCTCAGCAGCGCAGCCGTAAACAGGGCAGTCAGGCGTTGCATCTAAAAAATACCTCCAGGGGAAATACAGTGTATGTAGCTATCATGGGACGACAGAGAGCCGCTGGCGTTCAACTGCGTCATGTGAAAAATTGTAACAATGAAGGCTGCCGCAACGAATTCCGACAAGGATAGGGCCTGGCGCAATGCCCGGCCCTGAGTGCTGCAGGCCCCAGACAGACGCCTGGCGACCTTTTCGGGCGACCTTTTCGGGCGGCTTTTTTGGACGAACCAGCCATAGCCCTTAGCCATAGCCCTTAGCCATAGCCCTTAACCATAGGCCAGGCCAGGCAGCCAGGTCACCAGTGCCGGGAAGAGGATGACCAGCAGCAGACCCAGCGCCTGGATTCCCAGGAACGGGAAGGACGCCTTGAAGATCTGGGCCATGGTGATATGCGGCGGACACACGCCCTTGATATAGAACAGCGCATAGCCAAACGGCGGACTCAGGAACGACATCTGCATGTTGACCAGATAGATGACGCCGAACCACAGCGACACATCAGCCGGCGCGACCCCGGGTAGCCCGAACACACCGTCGAAGCTCAGACCCTGGATCAGCGGCACGAAGATCGGCACGGCCAGCAGCAGGATGCCCACCCAGTCGAGGAACATGCCCAGCGCCACCAGTAGCACCATCATCAGCGCCAGCACCGCATAGGGGCCGAGGCCGGCACCGGAGATCAACTCCTGCACGAAGGTCTGGCCGCCCTGAAGGATGTAGAAGCCGACGAAGATGCTGGCGCCGAAGATGATCCACATCACCATCGCCGATGCGACCAGGGTCGTCATGCAGGCAGCATGCAGGTTCGGCCAGGTCAGACGCCGGTGCATGGCAGCCACGACCAGGGCGCCAAAGGTGCCGATGCCAGCCGCTTCAACGGGTGTCGCGATGCCGGTGAAGATGATGCCGAGCACCAGCATCACCAAGATGATCGGCGCCAGCATATTGCGCAGCAGGCGCAGCTTCTCCTTCATATCGACCCGGTCCTCGACCGGCATCGGCGGCGCGATGTTGATATTCAGCGTACCGCGCATCCAGCAGTAGAAGCCGTACATGAAGGCCAGCATCAGGCCGGGGATCAGCGAGCCGAGATAGAGCTCACCCACCGACTGCTGGGCGATGACGCCATAAATGATCGCGAGGATCGATGGTGGAATCAGAATCCCCAGGGTCCCGCCGGCCATGATCGAGCCGATGGCAATTTCCGGGCTGTAGTTGCGCTTGAGCATCGCCGGCAGGGCGATCAGCCCCATGGTCACCACCGCGGCGCCGATGACGCCCACCATGGCGGCCAGCAGAGTCGAGGCGATGACGGTGGCGATGGCCAGGCCCGCCTTGAGACCGCCCATCCACTTGTAGACAACGTCGAACAGCTCCTCGATGATGCCGGCCTTCTCCAGCACCGAGGCCATGAAGATGAACAGCGGGATGGCCGACAACTGATAGTTGGTCATCATCGGGAAGATGCGCGACGGCATCAGATTCAGCATGGCCTGGTCACCGACCAGGTAGAGAAAGACCACGCCCAGGCCACCGGTGACGAAGGCCAGCGGCAGGCCCGCCACCAGTACCACCATCAGCGAGCCGAACATCACCAGGGTCAGACCCCCAATGCCGACCGAGCCCAGGCTGTTTTCGATGCTGAACGGGAGGCTCTCATAGTCGGTCACCGCGATGTTGACCATCTCGAACAGCATCCAGGCGCCTAGCACCACGGCGATGATCAGCAGCACGCCGGCGAAGGTACGGCTGTCTTCGTTCAGGCGCCAATGATGGCGGCATGACTGGATATCGCGAATCAGTTGGCCAAAGCCCTGCAACAGCAGCAGCAGAGCGCCGAAGAAGAGCATGAACTTCACCGGGTAGAACTGAATGGCCCATTCGGTAAAGGACGTCTCATTGGCATAGCTCGAGCCGAAGAAGAACTCATCGCTCACCGACTGGGAGAAGAACGTCCAGCCGGTGACCATCAGCGCGATCGTGAAGATGAAGAAAAACACCGATGTCAGCACGTCCAGCGCCGCCTTGTTCACCGGCTTGGCACGCTGATAGAGGATATCGACACGCACATGTCCGCCCTCGCGCAGGGCGAAGGCGCCAGCGACCAGGTACTGCATGCCGAACATCAGCGTCATCGACTCGTGAACCCAGTTGGTCGGCGAGTTGAAGGCATAGCGCATCAGCACTTCGTAGGCGAAGGCGAAGGGAGCCACCAGTGCCCAGTAGGCCACGTAGCGACCGGAAAATCCGGAAATGCGGTCGACGATGGCGGTGAACAGATTGCCGGGAGGCTGATAGCCGACCTCGACATCACCGCCAGCGGGGATTTCAGCGGTGTCGCCGCCATCAACGCTGGCACCACGGCGGAAGCTGCGGTCGACGAAAAACATCACCACCAGGGGTAGCAACAGCAGCACTGACCAATAAAGCCAGTGCGGCAGAACAAAATTGATCTCAAGATTCATGGGTACTCCTCCGCGATACCACCAGCTCCCGGCGATGGCAACGGAACATCGAGTCAAGGGGATGTAGGATAGGCAGTGATCATGCGGCTCATGCCGGGGCTGCAGTCCGTGGGCCACAGCCCCGACATAGAGGGGCAGGTCAGACTTATAGGTTGAGTTCGTAGCCCTTGATGTCTTCAGGGGTCAGCAGCGCCACCGCCGGATCCATCATGGTATCCAGATGGGCCTTGAACAGACGAGCCGCATCCTTGTCCTTGTTGGCCCACTTGAACCACAGCGGCACGGCGACCTCGCGGAAACGGTCGGCATCGTTCTCGGTAAGATGGATGATCTCGACGCCCTTCTCCTTGTACTTCGGCCAAGCCTCGGCGTTAGCCTTCTGGATCGCTGCATAATGCTCGCGGGAATAGGCTGCCACCAGGTCATGCATCAGATCCTGAGTCTTCGGCGACATGCGCTCGAACACGCGACGGTTGACCGCGACATCCATGAGATCGACGGCCTGGTGCAGGCAGGGCGTGGAGGGTGGCCCCATGATGATGTAGTCGGCAACCTGCCAGAACCCCAGCTCATAGTTGACCGCCGCACCTACATAGTCGGCGGCGTCGATGGTGCCCTTCTCCAGCGCCGGATACACTTCGGAGCCCGGCAGCAGGGTGGTACGAGCGCCGGCAGCGGCGAAGGTCTCGGCGACGATACCGCCCGGCATGCGCAGCTTGACGCCCTTGAAGTCATCGAAGCTTCGCAGCGGCTTCTTGGAGTGGATCAGGTTCATGTCGTGGTGGACGTAGCCCAGCAGCTCGAGCCCCTGCTTGCGATACAGGTCCTTGGCGAGGCCGAAGCCACCGTAAGCACCGAACATGATATCCCACTGATGGGGCATCGACAGGCCCATCGGATAGGCCGTCAGGAAGACGCCGGCTGGCATCTTGCCGGGCCAGTAAACGGTGAACCAGTTCTGGCCATCCAACACGCCGTTGCGCACGGCATCGGCCACCTCAAAAGCACCTGCAACCGCACCTGCCGGGAATGGCTCGATGGTGACTTCACCGCCGGTTTCCTCGGCCACGCGCTTACACCAAGTTTCGAAGATGCTGTAGCCGGTGGTGCCTGGCTGCCAGGAAGACTGCATGCGAATGCGGATGCCCTCCTGCGCCTGAGCATTGCCGATCCAGGGAGCCGCCACGGCGGCCGCTGAGCCTATGGCGGCGGTCTTGAGGAAGCTACGGCGACTGGCTGGTGTCTTGGTTAACGTGTCGCTCGCTGAAGCGAGATCGGTGGTCAAGCGAGGGGGATGCTGGTCATCTTGCATGGCATGAACTCCTGGGGTGACATCTCGCCTCGGTCGGGGCGAGATGAGGCTATTGTTTTTTGAATACCCGTTGTACTCGTCCGCAGACAAGTCGCGCCGATCGACAAGGCCAGCACGCCAGAGCACTGATGCCGTCGTCGATCATTCACGCTTACAAGCTAGCGAAAAAAGTCGTGAGCGCCATACCCCTCCCAAAGCATCACATCAACGCTTACAGATAACAAAATTGGTCTGACCAACGCCCAGGCATTGCCAGCACGGGCTTTTGGAAATCTTTTCCGCTGAAAATCTTTAAACGCATCAGGTCCTTTTTACGACCAAAGAACGAAGTCAAACGCGGCGAAGCCACGCATTCCCTAGCCAATTTCCAACCACTGGCGGTCCAAAGAGTCGGTATGACCATGTGCAGAAACGTACGGTAGAGATAAAGTGCCTGGGAGTACTGCGGCGAAACATCTCGGCTGAGCATAAAGCTGAGGGCCAGAAAGCCGATATGTCTTTCAGTAGTCGGTCACGCCGGATGGGTGAAGCCGCAGATGGACTTGAAGGCCTCATGACGAATACTGCGTTCATGTATAGTTTTAACAAGCCGAATAATGCCGAAATGGATGACAACATGGCGGGATGTGCGAGACATGACCACTCCTGTGGCCGCTGTGAAGGGCCCCTGCCCTTCGACTTCACGATGGCCTTCCAGCCAATCGTCGATCTGAAAGCGGGCCGCATTCACTCCTACGAGGCCCTGGTACGCGGCCTGACAGGGGAGTCGGCGGGTAGCGTGATCGGTCAGGTCACCGACGAGCTCATGTATCGCTTCGATCAGACCTGTCGGGTCAAGGCCATTGAGCTTGCCAGCCAGCTGGAGATGCGCGAGCCGCTATCGATCAACTTCATGCCCAATGCCGTCTATGAGCCGGAAGCCTGCATTCAGGCCACGCTGGAAGCCTGCGAGCGAGTGGGGTGGCCTACCGAGCGTATTAACTTCGAGATCACCGAGACCGAGCTGGTCCAGGACCGCCAGCACCTGCGCGGCATCATCGATGCCTACCGGGCGATGGGGTTCACTACAGCGCTGGATGACTTCGGCAACGGCTATGCCAACCTCGACCTGCTCACTGACCTGCGACCCGATATCTTGAAGATCGACCGTGAGCTGGTGCGTGAGTGCGATCATGACCGCCGCCGGCAGGTGCTGCTAAAGGCAGTGATCGGATTGGCCGGCGAACTCGAGGTCAAGCTAGTGGCTGAGGGCATCGAACGTGAAGAGGAAGCGCTATGGCTTTGCGATCACGGTATCCATCTTCAGCAGGGCTTCTTCTTTGCCCGCCCGGCGCTCGAAGCGTTGAACCCGGAGCTCGCCAACTCCCTCCAGGCCTTACGGCGCAAGACCTCGAGCCGCTGATACCCTTGTTTTGAAGCCGATAGTCGGGTCTTGATGGCGCTACAGTGCCGGCGACGTGATGGAAACCTTGAGGCCTTGCACAGCAAGGCTAACTCAGCACGCCGCCCCCACTAGCGGGTGAACACCACCGTGCGGCGCTTATGCAGGAAAACGCGTCGTTCCACGTGGTAGGACACGGCTCGCGCCAGCGTCAGACACTCGACATCGCGCCCCTTGGCCACCAGATCCTCCGGGTAGTCGGCATGGCTTACCGGGTCCACCCCCTGGGTGATGATCGGCCCTTCATCGAGGTCGTCGTTGATATAGTGGGCAGTGGCCCCGACCAGCTTGACGCCCTTTTCATAGGCCTGATGGTAGGGCTTGGCCCCCTTGAAGCCGGGCAGCAGTGAATGGTGGATATTGATCGCTCGACCGCTGAGTTTCTCGCACATCTCACTGGATAGCACTTGCATATAGCGGGCCAGGATGACCAGTTCGGCGCCGGTGTCCTGCACCACCTGCCATACCTGGGCTTCCTGTTCGGCCTTGGTCTCGGGCGTGATCGGGAAGTGGTAATACGGCAGATCATGCCAGGCGGCCAGCGGCTCGAGATCCGGATGGTTGGACACCACCGCTCGGATGTCGATGGAAAGCTGGCCGGTGCGATAGCGATACAGCAGGTCATTCAGGCAGTGATCGGCCTTGGATACCATGATCACCACCGGCAGGCGTGCGTCGGGGGCGGTCAGTTCGAAGGCCATCTCGAACTCCCTGGCCCGCGCAGCGAAGTCGGCTTGAAAAGCCCCGGCGTCGAACTCGGGATCCATGGGACGGAACTCGGTGCGGATGAAGAACCGCTCGGCATGGCGGTCATCAAAGGACTGCTGCTCGGTAATGTAGCAGCGTTTTTCCTTGAGGAAGCGGGTCACCACGTCCACGGTACCCAGCCGGCTGGGACACTGGGCGGTGAGGACCCAAGTATCGGCGCTCTTGTCGACACTGCGATTCATGTGGCTCACGGGATGTCTCCATACAAAGCAGGCCGGGACGAACCCGGCCTGGAAAAGCAATCGAGAAGGAAGCTGGGCTCAGCGCTCGACGCCGATGCCGAACTCCTCACCAGCGTCGAGCAGCCAGCGATAGGTGTAATCGGCGAAGCTACGGCGCACCACCAACTCCCAGCGCTCTTCAGAAGGCCGGCGCAGGATCACCGAGGCCTTGGCAAATACCGTGGTGACGGCCTTGCCCACCGGGAAATGACGCGGGTGGACATCATAGGCCACCGACTTCATCAATACCTCGCGTGCCGCCTCGCCCTTGAGTTCCAGCAGGGTCTGGCCGCCGCTAACGTTGCTGATGGCGAAATGGGCATCCCCCAGCGCTTCGCGCAGACGACGCTCGACGTCGAATTCCTCGCCGCCCGGCACGATCAGCAGCCACTCGTCCGGGGACAGCCACTGAATCGAGCACTCACCGGCTGCCCCGTCGAATGAAGCCTGGACAAGGCCCAGAGGCTCGCCGGGCAGCCCCAGGCCGAGCACTTCACGTAGCGCCTCGTCGAGGACGATGGCACCGCCACGCAGCGTCAGTTGCCCAAGAAAGGCACGCTCGCGCAGCGTTACCCTGGTGTCGGCCTTGACCTTCGGCGCCCCCGAGCGCTGCATGCTGTAAGCCAGCGGCGACTCGACGGCGATCTCGCTTGCATGTTCACCGGCGGGGCGCGTATCGAACTGTTGTGCGTTAGACATTCTGACGCTCTCCCTTGGGATCGAGGAAGATGGGGCTGACGATTTCGGCCTCGTGGACCTGGCCGTCGACCATGGGCAGATAGACGGTCTCGCCCATCTTCTGGTGGCCACCCTTTACCACGGCCAGGGCGAAGCCTGACGCCAGGGTCGGGCTGTAGTAGCTGGAGGTCACGTGCCCCACCATCGGCATCGGGATCGGGTGGTTGGGTTCAAACACGATCTGCGCGCCTTCCTCCAGCACCACCGACGGATCCTTGGGCTTGAGGCCCACCATCTGCTTACGGTCGGCGCGCTTGGTATCAGGTCGCGTGAGTGCCCGCTTGCCGATCCAGGAATTAGGCTTGTCGTAGCCGATCGCCCAGTGCATGCCCAGATCTTCCGGGGTCACCGAGCCATCGGTGTCCTGACCGGCGATGATGAAGCCCTTCTCGGCACGCAGCACGTGCATGGTTTCGGTGCCGTAGGGCGTCAGGCCATACTTGTCGCCGTGGGCGAACAGCTTTTTCCAGACGTGCATCGCGTAGTTGGCCTGGACGTTGATCTCGTAAGCCAGCTCGCCGGTAAACGAGATGCGGAAGACCCGCGCCGGCACGCCGGCGACCTGGCCTTCACGCCAATCCATGAACTTGAAGCTGTCCTTGTCCAGGTCGATGTCGGTCAGCTCGGCCATCAGCTTGCGCGCTTCGGGTCCTGTGACGGTCATGGTCGCCCAGTGATCGGTCACGGAGTTGAAGTAGACGTCCAGCTCCGGCCACTCGGTCTGGTGCCAGATTTCGAGCCATTCCAGCACGGTGGCGGCGCCGCCGGTGCTGGTGGTCATCAGGAAGTGGTTCTCGCCCAGGCAGCTGGTGGTGCCGTCATCGAACACCATGCCGTCGTCCTTGCACATCAGGCCATAGCGGACGCGGCCAGGCGCCAGCTTGGCCCACTTGTTGGTGTAGACGCGCCCCAGGAACTCACGCGCATCCGGTCCCTGGATGTCGATCTTGCCAAGCGTCGAGGCATCCAGAATGCCGACCTTCTCGCGCACGGCGCTGCACTCACGGGCCACCGCCTCGTGCATGGTCTCGAGGCGTTCGCCGTTCTCTGCGCGGCGCTTTTGTGGGAAGTACCAGGGACGCTTCCACTGACCCACGTCCTCGAACTCGGCGCCATTCTCGACATGCCACTGGTGCATGGCGGTATAGCGCTCGGGATCGAACAGCTCGCCGCAGTGACGACCGACGATGGCGCCAAAGCTGACCGGCGTGTAATTGGGACGGAACACCGTGGTGCCGACCTCGGGAATCGTGCGCCCCAGGCAGCGCGCGGCGATGGCCATGCCGTTGATATTGCCAAGCTTGCCCTGATCGGTGCCGAAGCCCAGCGCGGTATAGCGCTTGACGTGTTCGATGGACTCGAAGCCCTCGCGGGTCGCAAGCTCGATCGCCGCCGCCGTGACATCGTTCTGCATATCGACGAACTGCTTGGGTCCGCGCAGAGTCGACTTCTGATGCGGCACCTGATAAAGCGCCACCGCGGTGCCTTCGCGCAGGTCATCGACCCTGGGCAGACTCGCGCCCTGGCGCTCGAAACCACAGGCCTCGCCCGCGGCGCTGCCGGCCTTGAAGCCGTCCGCGATCACCTGACCGAGCGCATAGACACCGTGGGCAGCACCGGTCGGCGTCATGCCCTTCACCGGCGACGGCACGAAGCCCAGCAGGGCTTCATTCCAGGTCGGCCGGCTACCGGTATGTGACGCCAAATGCACCACCGGGCTGAAACCACCGGAGCTGGCGATGGTGTCGCAGGCAAGCTCTTCGACCGGACCTGAGACCTTGAAGCCTTCGATATCGATCTTTGCCACCTTGGCGGCGGTGACACGCTTGTCGCCACGCGCTTCGATCACGGCGCTACCGGCGATGACCCGAATGCCCTTGGCACGCGCCTGTTCGACCAGTTCACCGTCCGGGTTCTGGCGCGCATCGGCAATCGCTACCACTTCGCGGCCGGCCTCGGACCAGTCAAGCGCCGCGCGATAACCATCGTCATTGCTGGTGGCGAGCACCAGGCGATTGCCCGGCACCACGCCATAACGGCGGATATAGGTCGACACCGCACCGGCCAGCATGTTGCCGGGCACATCGTTACCGGCATAGACCAGCGGACGCTCATGGGCGCCGCTCGCCAGGACGACCTGGCCGGCACGGACCCGGTGCATGCGCGAACGGACTTGACGACGGCCGCCCGCCAGGGGCGCGGTATCGGCCAAATGCTCGGTGCAGCGCTCATGCAGCGTCACGAAGTTATGGTCGTGATAGCCGTTGGCGGTGGTGCGCGGCATTAGGGTCACGTCTTCGAGCGCGGACAGCTCCTTGAGCACTTTCTCGACCCAGGTGGTCGCCGGAGCATCGTCGATGCTTTCGCGAGACGACAGCAGCGAGCCACCCATTTCTTCCTGCTCATCGACCAGGATCACGCGGGCACCGGCACGACCGGCGGCCAGCGCAGCAGACAGGCCAGCAGGGCCCGCGCCCACTACCAGCACGTCACAGTGCTGATGACGATGGTCATAGATGTCTGCGTCATTCTCGGTGGGACTGCGCCCCAGACCCGCGGCCTTGCGAATGTACTTCTCATAGGTCAGCCACATGGAAGCCGGCGCCATGAAGGTCTTGTAGTAGAAGCCCGGCGGCATGAACTGGCCCCCCAGCTTACCGACCAGCCCCATCAGATCACGCTGAACGTTGGGCCAGCCGTTAGTGCTGCGAGCCGACAGGTTTTGATAGAGCGCCTGCTGAGTGGCCCGCACATTGGGGACCTGCCCCGCTTCGCTGCTGCCCAACTGGACGATACCGTTCGGCTCTTCGGCACCGGCGGCCACGATGCCGCGGGGACGCGAGTACTTGAAGCTGCGATTGACGATATCGACACCGTTGGCAAGCAGCGCCGAGGCAAGCGTATCGCCGGGATGCCCCTGGTAGCGCTGGCCATTGAAGGTGAAGGTCAGCTGTCGTGAGCGGTCAACGCGACCGCCGGTCTTGAGTCGGTTCGGCTGGCTCATGCCCGGACTCCTTCTTGATGCTTGGCCTGAGACGCGTTGCGCTCTTTATCGGCGGATGCAGCGGTTTGCTGGGCCGCATAGTGCTCTGCGGTGATCGACGGCTGCTCACCCATCTTGTAGACCTCGAGGATCTCGTAGCTCACGGTATGGCGCGTGATATTGAAGAACTTGCGACAGCCCACCGCGTGCACCCACAGCTCATGATGAACACCGCGCGGATTGTCGCGGAAGAACAGGTAATCCCCCCATTCTTCGTCGCTGGTGGCCTCCGGGTCCGCCGGGCGAGAGATATGCGCCTGGCCCTTCGGGTGGAATTCCTCTTCCTCGCGGTGCTCACCGCAGTAGGGACAGAAGATATAGAACATGGCAGGTCTCCTCTGCGGTGGATCAGTGGGCGACGCCGGCGGCGCCGTGCTCGTCGATCAACGCGCCTGTATTGAAGCGGTCGATGGAGAAGGGCTTGGCGATCGGATGCATCTCGCCCTTGGCGAGACTGGCCGCGAATACGTGCCCCGAGCCCGGCGTCGCCTTGAAGCCCCCGGTGCCCCAGCCGCAGTTGAAGTACAGCCCCTTGACCTTGGTCTTCGAGAGGATCGGGCAGGCATCGGGGCAGGTATCGACGATGCCGCCCCACTGACGATTCATGCGCACCCGCGAGAAGATCGGGAACATCTCGACGATCGCCTGCAGGGTGTGCTCCACGGTCGGGTAGCTGCCGCGCTGCCCATAGCCGTTGTAGCCGTCGATGCCGGCACCGATGACCAGGTCGCCCTTGTCGGACTGGCTGATATAGCCATGAACGTGGTTCGACATCACCACGGTATCGAGGACCGGCTTGATCGGCTCGGAGACCAGCGCCTGCAGCGGGTGTGACTCCAGTGGCAGCTTGATGCCGGCCACCTTCGCCATCACCCCGGAGTTGCCGGCAGTGACGCAGCCGACGGTCTTGGCTTCGATGTCACCGCGGTTGGTGTGCACCCCATAGACTTGGCCATCGCGAATCTTGAAGCCGGTGACCTCGGTGTTCTGTAAAAGATCGACCCCCAGGGCATCGGCGGCACGCGCATAGCCCCAGGCCACGGCGTCATGGCGGGCCACGCCAGCCCGCGGCTGCCAGGAGGCACCCATGACCGGATAGCGCGCATTCTTGGAGCAGTCCATGATCGGCACCAGCTCCTGCACGCCCTTGGCGTCGAGCACCTCGCCGTCGATGCCGTTGAGTCGGTTGGCGTTGACCCGACGCTGGATGTCACGCATGTCTTGCAGGGTGTGGCCCACGTTCAACACGCCACGCTGGGAGAACATCACGTTGTAGTTGATGTCCTGGGAGAGCCCTTCCCAGAGCTTCATGGCGTGCTCATAGAGCGCCGCCGACTCGTCCCACAGGTAGTTGGAGCGCACGATGGTGGTGTTACGGGCCGTATTGCCGCCACCCAGCCAGCCTTTCTCGATCACCGCGACGTTGGTAACGCCGAATTCCTTGGCCAGGTAGTAGGCAGTGGCCAGCCCGTGGCCACCGCCGCCGACGATGATGACGTCATAGGATTTCTTGGGCGTGGGGTTTCGCCACTGGCGTTCCCAGTTCTCGTGGTGGCTCAGCGCGTGCTTGACCAGCCCGAAGCCTGAATATCGTTGCATGCAATCTTCTCCTCAAAGGGGCCCCGCCGCTAAAGCGGCGGGAATCGGGCTCACGCTTAAGCGGTTTCGGCTGCGTCGACGGCTTGACCATAGACCGGGTGGCGAGCGCAAAGCTCGGCCACCTTGCCACGAACCTCGGACTCGGCCTCGGTGGTATCGTCTCCTTCGGCCAGGGCGTCGAGCAGATCGCAAATCCAGCCGGCCAGGGCTTCGCAGTCGGTCTGGTCGAAGCCGCGGGTGGTCACCGCCGGGGTGCCGATGCGCAGGCCCGAGGTCACGAAGGGACTCTGGGGGTCATTGGGTACGGCGTTCTTGTTGACCGTGATGTGGGCGCGGCCCAGCGCGGCATCCGCGTCCTTGCCCGTCACCCCCTGCTTGATCAGCGACACCAGGAAGAGGTGATCGTCGGTGCCGCCGGAGACCACGTCGAAGCCTCGCTCGACGAAGACCTTGGCCATGGCCCGGGCGTTGTCGATCACCTGCGCCTGGTAGCGCACGAAGTCCTGGCTCATGGCCTCGCGGAAGGCCACCGCCTTGGCGGCGATGACATGCATCAGCGGACCGCCCTGCTGGCCCGGGAAGACTGCCCCGTTGAGCTTTTTGTAGAGCGTCTCGTCGCCGCTGGCGGAGAGGATCAGGCCACCGCGCGGACCGCGCAGGGTCTTGTGGGTGGTGGTGGTCACCACATGGGCATGCGGCAGCGGGCTCGGGTAGTGGCCGGCGGCCACCAGGCCGGCGACATGGGCCATGTCGACCATCAACCAGGCACCCACGGCGTCGGCGATGCTGCGGAAACGACGCCAGTTGATCACCCGGGAGTACGCCGAAAAGCCGGCGATGATCAGTTTGGGCCGATACTCGTGGGCGAGACGCTCTACCTCGTCGTAGTCGATCTCGCCGGTGTCCGGGTTCAGGCCGTACTGGACGGCGTTATAGTACTTACCGGAGAAGTTCGGCGCCGCACCGTGGGTCAGGTGCCCACCGTGGGCCAGGCTCATGCCCAGCACGGTGTCGCCAGGCGATACCAGGGCCATGAAGGCCGCCGCATTGGCCTGAGCGCCGGAGTGGGGCTGGACGTTGGCATAGTTGGCGCTGAACAGCGCGCAGGCACGCTCGATGGCCAGACGCTCGACCACGTCGACGTGCTCGCAGCCGCCATAGTAGCGCTTGCCAGGGTAGCCCTCGGCATATTTGTTGGTCAGTTGGCTCCCCTGGGCCTCCATGACCTGTGGACTCGCGTAGTTCTCCGAGGCGATCAGCTCGATATGGGCTTCCTGGCGAACCACTTCATCGGCAATGGCGGCGGCGATTTGGGGATCGGTCGTTGTAAGGTTATTGGCGTTCATCTCGTCACCCTGGGGATTGGCTTCACAACGTTAAAAAAAAGTAGAACGCGCGGCATTCTGGAAACGACACTGACATCGTCGCGACAGACAAGTCCTCGAAGCGCTGACTCGTCCTAGACGCCGTGTTCTCACTCTGGCTGTCATTGATAGCCAATCACGTGCTCGAAAGATTGAACGTTTGCGACATCTTTCCCATGATGTTCGCGACAAATAATCATAACTAATTGTTTATAAACATTTTTAGTTTAACGGGCCATTTGTATATTCCTCGGCATGTGCGCATAAAAAAGCCGACGCTCCGGCGTCGGCCCATGCTCCTTCGGCTTCGTTGCCTAAGGGGGCGTCGTCCGCGACTCGATATGCAGGAAGAAGGGATCGACCACGGCACCATTGCCCTCTCCTGCGGCCTTGCGCGCCGCCGACGGCGTAACACCAAAAGCCTCACGGAAGTGCCGCGAGAAGTGGGCGGTATCGGAGAACCCGCAGCGTTCGCCGATGTCGGTGACACTTTTCGCCGTATAGTGCAGCAGCCACAGGCCGTAGCGCAGGCGCAGGTCCCGGGCGAACTTGCGGGGGCCTACGCCCAGCGCCTCGCGGAAGCGCCGTTCCAGGTTGCGGCGCGAGGTGCCCAGCCGCTCGGCCAGCGCATCCACACCAAGCGGCTCGCCGAGGTGCTGCTCGAGAATGGCAATGGCGCGACGTACCAGCCGATCCTCGACCTTATCGAAGACCACCGGCTGGGGCTGGGGGTGCTCGCCGCGGCGGGCCTCGTCAATGAGCATGATATGCAGGCTCTTCATGGCCCAGGCCTTGCCCAAGTGACGTTCCACCAGGTAGGCGGCAAGATCGGCGGAGGCGATGCCCCCGGCACAGGTGAGTAGGCAGCCGTCATCGATGAACAGGCGGTCGGCGACCGGCTCGATGTCGGGGAATCGCCGCGTCAGATCGCCATGGTGATACCAGCTGACGCAACAGCGCCGGCCGTTCATCAGCCCAGCCTGGATCAGCGCAAAGACGCCCGTGCAGACGCCCACCAGCGGCACACCCGCCTTGGCCGTGCGCTGCAGGTAGGCAATCGCCGTCTCATCGACGACGTCATGCTCATCCTGGACGCCGCCGATGACCACGATATAGTCGAACTCCGCCGGATCGCGAAAGGCCGTGCAGGGCGTGACGGCCGCCCCGCAGCTGGAGATGGCATCTTGCCCGGCGCTGGTCATGAAGACCCAGTGACAGCGCAGTTGACGACTGCGATCGCCCTCATCGGCGGCCAGACGCAGGCAATCGACGAAGGCCGCGAAGGGCAGCATGGTAAAGCGGCGCAGCAGGACGAAGCCGACGGACAGCGGCTCGCCCGCGTGGGAAAGGCTCATGGAAGCGGTGCTCTTCACTAGCGGTGACGTGGGGATTAGGGGTTGTACGCAAAGCCTTGGTCGTGAGGATACACTTGATCGCCATGCCATACCGATCACCGAGAAAGTGATGCGCACCGCGGGCTAGGGCGGTAGCCGCCCGTATCAGTACTCGACCACCACATCGCCCACCGGCTTGCTGCAGCAGGAGAGAATATAGCCCTCGGCGACGTCTTCGTCGGTGATGCCGCCGTTATGGTCCATCTCGACCTCACCAGAACTGAGCGGCACCCGGCAGGTGCCGCAGATGCCCATACCGCACGCCTTGGGAATGTGCAGCCCCAGCTTGGCGGCGGCCGAATGGACCGTCTCACCGGGCTGAATACGCACGCTCTTGCCGGTGGTGCTGAACTCGACGCTGAGCATGTCGGCGGCATCGAGCTCCTCGGCCTCGGCTTCGGCCATCTCGACGTTCTCGATCACATCTTCCTGGACGTCCAGCGGCGTGGCACCGAATGACTCCTCATGATAGTGATTCATGTCGAAGCCGTTTTCCTGCAGCAGACGCTTCACCGCATTCATGTAGGGGGTCGGGCCGCAGCAGAAGATCTCGCGATCCATGAAGTCCGGGGCCATCAGCTCGAGCATCGGCTGACTCAGGTAGCCACGGAAGCCTGCCCAGGCGTCGCCCAGCTCATCACTGCGCTCGCAGACGATATGCAGTTTGAACTCGGGGATCCGCGAGAAAATATGCTCGAGCTCACGATGATAGATGACATCACGTGGTGTGCGGGAACTATGCACGAATTGCAGGTCCACGGAGGCATTGGTGTCAAACAGCCAGCGCACCATGGACATCAGAGGGGTGATACCCACGCCACCGGAGAGCATCAGCACCTTGTCGGCCGGGTAGTCGATGATATTGAAGTTGCCAACCGGACCGTGCACCGCCAGCTCGTCATTGACCTTGAGGTTGTCATGCAGCCAGTTGGAGACGACGCCACCCGGCATGCGCTTGACGGTGATGGAGAAACTGTAGGGAACCGACGGTGAACTCGAGATGGTGTAAGAGCGCATGACGGGCTGATCATCGATCTCAAGCTCCAGGGTCACGAACTGTCCCGGCTTGAAGAAGAACATCACCGGCTGCTCGGCCATAAAGCAGAATGTTCGCGTGTCCCAGGTTTCCTGAATCACCTTGACGCAGCGCACCGCATGGCGGCCATTGGTCCAGGTCTGGGTAGTGACTGGGTTGAGAAAGGACATAGTCATTGTTGTGTCGCCTAGGCTGCAGCATGAAGGTCTCCGACCGCGGTGCCACCGCCTGCCGTTGCACGAATTCTGCGCAGCGCCGACCGGCTCGACTTGCCTGTCTACGACATGGGCATGCTCATGGCATCCAGCACTACCCATTTTCGTTTCACCCCGCGTCGCCGTCGCATCACATCACGTCGCCGGCAGACAACTGCCCCCCGCAGCACTGATCCACACTCGCTTCAGCCCACAACAGCCCGCCCGGCCCCTATTCCTAACAATCTCAAAGCCGCCCTAGCGGCCCTGCAAGAGGATGTATATTCATGGATCCTAGGTTTCACGCTCGTCTGGATGACCCCCTGGCCCCGGCCCGCGAGGCTACCGTAGAGATGCTGCAGCAGCGACGTGCCCAGTACTCGCTGCCGCAACCGTTCTACAACGACGCGCGACTGTTCCAACTGGACATGCAGGAAATCTTCGAGAAGGAATGGCTGTTTGCGGGCATGACCTGCGAAATTCCCAGCAAGGGTAACTACATGACCCTTGAAGTCGGCGACAACCCGGTCGTGATCGTGCGTGGCAACAACGGTGAAGTGCACGCCTTCCACAACGTCTGCCGTCACCGTGGTTCGCGCCTGTGCGTCACCAGCAAGGGCAAGGTAGCAAAGCTGGTCTGTCCCTATCATCAGTGGACCTACGAGCTCGATGGCCGTCTGCTGTTCGCCGGCAGCGACATGGGCAAGGACTTTGACCTCACCGCCCACGGCCTGAAGCCGGTTCACGTGCGCACCGGTGGTGGTTACATCTTCATCAGCTTGGCCGACGACGCACCGGAGATCGATGGCTTCCTCGAGAGTCTCGATCACTACCTGGCTCCCTACGACATGGAGAACCTCAAGGTCGCCGCGGAGTCCAGCATCATTGAAGCGTGCAACTGGAAGCTGGTGATCGAGAACAACCGCGAGTGCTACCACTGCAATGGCGCGCACCCGGAACTGCTCAATTCCTTGCAGGAGTTCGACGACACCGACGACCCCCGCGCCACACAGGCTTACAAGGACCTGGTCGCACGCAAGCAGGCCGACTGGGAAGCCCAGGGCGTGCCTTACAAGCTCACCCGACTCGGTCGTCGTAACCGCTTGACCCGTACACCGCTGCTCAATGGTGTCGAATCAATGACCATGAACGGCAAGCGGGCCAGCAAGAAGCTGATGGGTAATCTGCAGAGCGCCGATCTGGGATCGCTGCGCATCCTGCACCTGCCCAACTCCTGGAATCACTTCATGGGTGATCACGCCGTGGTTTTCCGCGTCCTGCCACTGGGCCCGCAGCAAACCCTCGTCACCACCAAATGGCTGGTACACAAGGATGCCGCAGAAGGCATCGACTACGATCCGGCCGAGATGCGTCGCGTATGGGATGCCACCAACGATCAGGACCGCAGGCTCGCCGAGGAAAACCAGCGAGGCATCAACTCCAAGAGCTATGAGCCGGGCCCCTACTCCGAGACATTCGAGTTTGGCGTGATCGACTTCGTCGATTGGTACAGCGAGCGCATGCTCGACAACCTGGACCATAGCGCCTCTCATCTGCGTCTGGCCCAGAGCTAAGCTTTCGCCCTTGCCACGAACGTCCTGGCGAAGGCCCCGCTACCGGCCGGGCCTTCGCATTGGGACGTCAATTGGTGGACCAGGCGATTGTCGCGAACGTCCTGCCTCCCTTCCTGCACCAACGGCACCCTAGCCGCTTCGCCAACAACCTTGTCAGCGAAGCACCAGCTTGTCATCGAAGAACCAGGGCACAAACAACGACGGCGCCCTGCGGGGCGCCGTCGTCGGTCTAGCAGGCTAACCGGCTAGCGTGCTCAGGCAGGAACGCTGCCATGGGGATCGATGACGAATTTCTTCGCCGCGCCGCCATCGAAGTCGGCGTAACCCTTGGGCGCCTCGTCCAGCGTGATCATCTGGACATTGATCGCATCGGCGATGTTGACCTTGCCAAACAGGATCGCCTGCATCAGCGGGCGATGGTACTTCATTACCGGGCACTGGCCGGTGTGGAAGCTGTGCGACTTGGCCCAGCCAAGGCCGAAGCGCATGCTCAAGGAGCCCTGCTTGGCCGCTTCGTCTTCGGCACCCGGATCCTCGGTGACATACAGACCCGGAATGCCGATTTCACCCCCGGCACGGGTCAGCGACATGGCCGAGTTGAGCACGGTCGCCGGGGCTTCCTTGCCGTGGTTGCAGCCACAGGCATGGGCCTCGAAGCCGACACAGTCGACGAAGGCATCGACTTCTCGCTCACCCAGAATGGCTTCGACCTTGTCGGCCATATCGCCGTCCTGGGTCAGATCGATGGTCTCGCAGCCGAAGCTGCGTGCCTGGGCCAGGCGATCCTCGATCATGTCGCCGACGATGACGCATGCCGCACCCAGCAGCTGGGCGGAGACGGCCGCTGCCAGACCCACCGGACCGGCACCGGCGATATAGACGGTAGAGCCAGGACCAACCCCTGCGGTCACACAGCCGTGGAAGCCCGTCGGGAAGATATCGGACAGCAGGGTCAGGTCCTTGATCTTCTCCATCGCCTGGTCGGCGTCCGGGAACTTCAGCAGGTTGAAGTCGGCATAGGGGACCATGACGTATTCCGTCTGGCCACCAACCCAACCGCCCATGTCGACATAGCCATAGGCCGCCCCCGGACGTGCCGGATTGACGTTCAGGCAGATGCCGGTCTTGCCGGACTTGCAGTTACGGCAGCGGCCACAGGCGATGTTGAACGGCACCGAGACCAGGTCGCCCTGGTTGATGAATTCGACGTCGCGGCCACACTCGACCACGATGCCGGTAATCTCGTGACCCAGCACCAGGCCCGGCTCGGCGGTGGTGCGGCCCCGCACCATATGCTGGTCACTGCCGCAGATATTGGTGGTGACGACCTTGAGGATAACGCCGTGCTCGCACTTGCGGTTGCCAAGAGCAAGCTCCGGGTAGGCGATGGATTCGACGGCGACTTCACCCGGGCCTTTATAGACGACTCCGCGGTTGGCTGAACTCATGGCTGGCTTCCTTCAACGTTATTTTTAATTAAGGCGGCAATACCGCCGCTCCTCGACGATAGCCCCTTCACTCGGTCGGAATGTTCCCAGCGAGTCACCGCCATGCCTATTCAAGACATCTTCGCCGCCAAAGTGGCAATGCCATATCTGGAGGTCGTTTTCGCGACAGCCCTCGCTGCGGGTCCTGCCAAGAATGTTCGCCGTCGCCGCTAGGCGATGTGACAACAACAATAGAGGACCTCGCATGACGCATGACGACGACCCCATCCTGACCCCCGGGCAGGACAACAAGCAGATACTCGGGCTGGATTTCCACAATCCCGTCTTTCCGGTTTCTGCTCTGGCCATCCTGGCCTTTATTCTCTATGCCTTGATCTATCCCGATCAGTCCAACAGCCAAATGACGGCGGCCCGAGGCTTTGCCATCGAGCACTTCGACTGGCTCTTCATGATCGCCGGCAATGTCTTCGTGATCCTGTGCCTGGCGCTGATCGTCTTGCCCTTGGGGCGTATCCGCCTGGGCGGGCCCTCCGCGCGTCCCGAGCATTCCACGATCTCCTGGTTCAGCATGCTGTTCGCCGC
>CETM01118017.1_pt1 | contig 45017 bp, 41 predicted proteins | sample 361451 | NCBI WGS metagenome assembly CETM01 (sample SAMEA2622690, study PRJEB7988) | marine metagenome | isolation source: saline water (ENVO:00002010), including
CTCGTGCGGAGTTATCGATGCGTGTCCACTGAAGTGGGGGAAGTCCACCGCGTACTACAGCGACTGGTTAGACGCTCATTAACTCCGATACCTAGCCCAAATATTGGAGTGTAGAAATTCCACCTCATCACCAGCCTCAAGGTCACCGAATGCATCGGAATCGTCGATGATGCGGCTTACAGTCCCTTCGTACGAATTCCCATTGATCGTGTCAACTGAGACATTGACCCTGTTTCCACCAACTTTGAGCGTCACCTCATCACGGGGTTCGATGGTTTGTGACAGGCTTGTTCCGGGTTCATAGTCTCCCATATACATGAGACCAGAATCGTCGTCTGCTCTGTAATCGAATTCCATGGCTGCCCATCCCCTTGATGATCAGTATTTTGAGCGTTTAACGCCCAATTAAGGTGTGAGCCACGCTACCACGACACCCAATTTGAACACCTTAAACACTAAACTTGACCCAAACCAAAAATGCCAAGCGTGGGGAATCACTCTTAAATTGTTTGTTAGCTTTTTTGGTTGATTGACTGTTCTGCTATTAACTGCCATGAATGTACATCAGGCTGACATTGCAATAATTTTAAATCTTTGCGCCCCCATGAGAGAAGGATCTCTTTAAGTTCACCATCGGAGAAATCATTCTTTTTAGTTACATTCTTTTATACATGCCGACCTAAATATATTTCCTCAATAGCATTTTCTGGTATATCCAAACAATACAACGGACGCCCTGCTACTGAGATTTTATTCCAAGCGTTACTGCGCCCCTTGCCAAAATGGTAGCTAAACGGCAGAGCTGATATGTCCTTAACAACTCGAACTTCTTCTTCGTAGCTCCATTCAATAGATTTGTACAAAAATGCTCTTTTGACTAGATTAAACGAGTCAGAGTTAAATTTGATGCTATTTCCTATACTCATCAATTCTTCACTACTTAAAGTAGGCAAATTTTTATGTGGCTTGGTTGCCGAATAGACGATTTCTCCGTGCTGACAGGGTATGATGCATGCATCTTCATCAGTAAATCCAGCTAATTTCGCATCAAAGCCAATTACTACACCTCGATGTTCGTCTCCATAGTGAGCCCACATCAATGAATTCAATGGTTGCCTCGTAAGTGACAGCACGCCATAGTTTCTTGAAAAACGATTTTTACACGCATTAGTAGCCATTCTTGCAGTTACGAATGAGTCGCTACCCTCCTCGAATCCAAAAGCAGTGCATTCAAATGGGTCATTCAGATCTTCGAGACAAGAAAAGCCAAGTGATGAGTTTTCAATAACTGAAATAGCCGCTTTAAACGACATATATTTATACAGAATCAACGTTTATCCTCAAAAAGCTAACGCTGGGCTCAGCCGCCGGTTTGGAGCGGCAGCGGAAAGCGGTCGGATGAAGCCCTTGGTTATACAGGGTCAACCACCAAACTTGGAAACCGAAAGGTATGATTCGCCTGTCTGAGATGCGTGCCTCCGTACCCGCGATATGATTTCACCGAATGGCATAGCGCCTGACAAAAAAAGATATAGATGACTAGCATCTAAAATCAGAAGGGTCGTTTTACTTCCGGATGCTTCTGATATAGCAGTACTACTATACCCAGAGGTCGACACCATTATACCCATGGTATTATCTGCCATCTTATCCACTTTGGCTTTTAGCGAGTCAATATCAGTTGCGCCCGACTGATCTTTCGTGAATTTTAGCTCAACAAGGTATGTTGTTCCGTCATGACTTAATGAACCGTCAGTTTGCCGACCGTCAGCTTTATAGGGTTTCCGGTTCGTAATCTCCGAAAAATCGAGTAGTTTGTAAAACCACTCTTCAAACTCATAGCCACCCTTCTGAGTTCCTACTTTCTCGTGCATAGCATCAAGCTGCTTCTGCAACTTAGTCTTGTCTGTTAGTGACCTTTGGATTCTCGTGCGCTCCTCTCGGGCACGTTCTTGCGCTTCCTTTCTTTCCCTCTCACTCCTGATTTTTTCATCTTGTTGTTTCAGGTAGGCTTTCAGCTCCTGGACGGCTTTATGCGCCTCCGCTATTTTTTGATCTGAATCTTCCCAATTCCGTAGGTCTGGAAAAGTAGTTTTCTCCGAGAGGCTGCGAGCCATCTGGAAAATTAGAGACTTTCCACGGTCTGTACTTTGAAGCTTGGGAAAAAGTCGGTCTAACAAGTCCCGCTTAGACTCATCGCTAGACCACGAATTCAGGAAGCTCTCTTTAACATGAGAAGCAATCAAAAATTTACGGAGCGCGTTCCTACGCCAATAAGATTTGAGTAGAGCTTCGTACGTCAGCTCGATAAGTCTCGGTGTGATTTTTGCAGCCAAACTTCAGATACCTCATTTTTTTGTATTACAGTGACTAGACAGCGCGCTCGTTTCCCCATTTGAACGAGCGTGCGCGTTTAACATTCTTATGCTGAATCTTTAATCCACTGATTTTCATGCGCTTTTTCACTGAGTTGGCTATATAGTACCAATGAACGCGCCTGCTGCCTTTGCCACCAAAGTTGGTTTGGGATGAGTGCGCCCTGTGCCATGTGCTCGACCTCTAATGCTATGAACCAAAGTACCCGAATGGCGTCGGCGGGGGAAAGAGGGCTTACCAACGTTTTGGCTTAATGCTCGTCAGTCTAGCCGATGGTGCTGCGGTTGATGCCTGGCTGGACGTGCCGGTGGCGGTGAGGGATAACGGGGGAGGTATCTTTGAGGAAACCAAAGCAGGAGAGAAATCATGGAGGGAGTGGATAGGGTCGAGGTGCTGGCTTTCGATGTGTTCGGTACGGTGGTCGATTGGCACGGCTCCATCGCCCGCGAGGTCGATGCGCTGGGGCTGGGCGTGGATGGCGGGGAGTTTGCGCTGGCCTGGCGGGCGGGCTACAAGCCGGCGATGCAGCGGGTGCAGTCCGGGGAGCTGGGCTGGACGCGTCTCGATGACCTGCACCGTGGCATTCTCGATCAGTTGCTCGAGCGTTTTTCCATCACCTCACTTTCCGAAGCAGACAAGCGCCACCTCAACCGGGTCTGGCACCGGCTCGATCCCTGGCCCGATGCGGTGGAAGGGCTCATGCGGCTCAAACGCCGCTTCACGCTCTGTACGCTTTCCAATGGCAACCTGGGATTGCTCACCAACATGGCCAAGCGCGCGGGGCTTCCCTGGGACTGCATCCTCTCTGCCGAGGTGTTTCGCCAGTACAAGCCGCATCCCGACACCTATCTTGGCGTTGCCGATGTGTTCGATGTGCCGCCTGCGGCGGTGATGATGGTGGCAGCCCATCAAGAGGATCTCGACAGTGCTCGTCACCACGGGCTGCGAGCGGCGTACGTCGAGCGCCCGCATGAGTTCGGGATGGCAACCGCCAAGGACGTGTCGGGCGCGCTCGACAACGACCTGCATACTGCTTCCTTGGTGGGCTTGGCGGAGCACCTCGGCTGTTGAGCCTGCGTTATGGCCGACTAATTCATTAGCAAGGGCAGGATTAAAGAGGAAAAACTTGTTGTCTTTATGGCTACGGCTACTATGGGAACAATGCTATAAATCAGCCATGTGCCTCACCGTCAGTTCAATGTGCTGGTATGACATTGAAAATGCAGGGTGCGAAGCCTGCTCCATACCAGAGTAGACGTAACCGTCGTGGTCAGGGTTTTATCGTTTGGGTCAATCACAGTAGCGATAAGGGTTACAGCTTTGCCTAGTGGCCTTGCCCGGTGTCGGGATATGCCGCTGCAGGGGGGCGTAATGCTTTCACTGCTCGCCTCAAAGGTTTCACGCGCGTGGTGCTGAGTCCATGCAGGTAAAGTCAGATAAGACGAGGAACGCATGGAGCGTGTTTTGCTAGGGGCTGGGCCTCATGAAAGTTATATCATCATGTGCTCATGCGGTGCGATCGAGGTCACCCGGGAACCCCGGAAGTGGCGTCGGTTCAAGCCTTACCGCAATTCAGTGCGCTGTTATTGCGAAGAGTGCGGTGAAATCAACAGCATGGAGGTTCTCGAGGATAACTTCGATGGATCAGGTCGCCAGGCAGTGCTTCAGGCCCTGGACGCATCGCCTAGCACAGTAATGACGCCCCCTGAACTCATCAATCGCGACAATGTGATCCTGGCATTCCCCCTGGCTGGTTGCGATGCGGATATGCCTGACTGAGTGATTAGGCCGAGGCGAGGCTCATCGCATCGTGAAGCTGATCGCCTAGTGCGCACCGTTCGGTCTTGACCTGAGAATCCCGCCAAAACGAGACAGACACGAGAAGGCCCGTGGCAGCGCCACGGGCCTTCTCGTGTCTGTTGCCTGCCTAGATCGCCGCCTTTGAGCCACGCCGGCTGGATATCCGACGTGGCATAGTGGGTTATCTTGTTAGCCTGAAAACTATATACTCGCTATCTTTAGTGTCGGGCGGGCGTCCTCGCTCGCCTCACAGGGATCCGGTTTCAGCTAGCCGTTCGGTGCGTTGCTATCTCTTGTTCCGCACGGATGCCGGTCGTTTTTTATTTTCCACTACCGCCAGCACTGCGCCATGCGAGGCGCCGGAGTCCGTGGCTGGGGAGTTGGAGCGCCCATCTCGAGGCTGCCTAAGAATGGCAGCAGGCTGCTCGGTTGGCACAAAGGCGGCTATCGCGGCATCCGGCGCATCGTTTCTCACGCAGCGTATCCCGCCATTATTCATGCTCTTGATTACCCATAGGGGAAGAGGCTTGTTCACACGAGACACTGATACTGGCACACCGTGGCGGTGGCGTGGCGGGGCGCCATGAGCCAGGTCGAACTGCTATTCGAGCGCTATGGTCCTCGCTACAAGCTGTGGGTGACCCTCACCGTGATGCTCGGTCTGGTGGCGCTGGGGATGTCGATCACCATCGTCAATGTGGCGATTCCCTACATCAAGGGCGCCTTTGGCATGAGCAACTCCCAGGTGCAGTGGCTCTCCACCGGTTTTCTGGCCTCGACCACGGTGTCGCTTTTGATCGCGCCATGGCTGGTCTCTGCGGTTGGTCAGCGAGCCACCTTCATGGGGCTACTGGTGGTGTTCATTGCCGCCTCGATTCTGGGCGGCCTGGGGCAGGGCATGATGGCCTTGATCGCCGCCCGGGTCATCCAGGGGGCGATGACCGGGCTGATCCGGCCGGTGGCCATGCAGGCGCTGTTCGCCGCCTACCCGCCAGAGGGGCGCGGCATGGCCGTGGCCATGTACGGCATGTGTCTGGGTCTGCCACTGACACTGGCGACGGTGATCGGCGGCTGGCTGGTGGAGAACTTCACCTGGCGCTATGTGTTCTTCATTACTCTGCCAATCTGTGTGGCAGCGGCTATTATGGGCTACTTTTTCTTGCCGAGCCGCGAGCAGAAGGGCCCGCGCCCGCCTTTCGACTGGGCCGGCGTGGTGCTGCTGTTCACGGCCGTTTTTGCGCTGCTGGCGGCGCTGTCCAACGGCCAGCGCTGGGGCTGGGGCGACCCGCGCATTCCCGAGCTGATTGGCTTTGCGCTGATCTGCGGGAGCGTCTTCATGGCCTGGCAGCAGCGCACCGCGCACCCACTGCTCGATCTGGCGATCTTCCGCTACCGTATCTTCGTGGTCGGCACCTTGGCGATGCTGCTGTTCGGTGGTTCCTTCTACGGCATCATGTATCTGTTGCCGCAGTTCGTGCAGTCGGTCCTGCATTACAGTCCGGTTAGTGCCGGACAGATATTCTTGCCCTCGACCGCCGTGCTGGGTGTGCTGGTGCCGCTGGTCGGCTGGCTCAGCGATCGCTATCCGCCGCACTGGATCACTCTGCCGGGGTTGGCCTGCACGGTGTTTTCGGTGTGGCATATGGCGCAGATGGACTGGAATACCTCATTCATGTACCTGGCCGGCGCCATGGCAGTGATGTCGGTCGGTATGGCGGCCTTCCCGCCGCCGACGCTGTCGAATGCCATCGCTGCCCTGCCTCGCCACCTGACCGGCTATGGCTCGGGTGCCATCAACTTCGCCATGCAACTGGGCGGTGCGTTGGGCACCGCCGGGCTGGTGATTCTGCTTGATCGGCGCACGGCGCTGCACGGTCAGCACCTCAACGCCGGGATCAACGCCGGCAACAGCCTAGCCCGCGAACAGCTCGGCGACTACGCCCGCATCGCCGGCCACCTGGGCGTGCCGGATACCCAACAGCAGGCCATGGCGGGCTATCTGCTAGGCCGCCTCGAGACGGTCTGGGCATCGATCCTCGCCTATCAGGACGGCTTCTGGCTGCTGGTGGGCAGCCTGCTGGTGGTGGCCATTCCTTCGATCCTGCTCAGCCGCTGGCAGCGCGTATGAGCCTTCCTTCATTTGTCAGTTCAAGGACTTACCGACCATGACATCGCTGACCTCGAATGCCGCACCCCGCCGCCCCGGCAAGGGCACCAAGCTGGCGCTTCTCGCGGTGGCATTGCTGGCTTGCGCCCTTTGGGCGGGTGTTGCCATCTACCACCGGATGAGCCATGTCAGCGCCCAGGACGCCAGGGTAATGGCCAATCAGGTCACCGTTAGCAGTCGCCTGGCGGGCTGGGTCACCGACTTCACGGTGATCGAGGGCGATCACCTGGACAAGGGGGCCATCGTCGCCAAGCTCTACAGCCAGCCCGATGAGCAGGAGCTCGAAACCCGCCAGGCCGGTGTGGCCGTCATGCAGGCGCGGGTCGATTATCAGCAGCAACGCCTCGAGGTCGCCGAACGCCAGCTCGAGGGCGGCAAGAGCCTGACCCATCAGGAGCTCAGCGCCAGCCAGGCCGCCATGCAGGCCGCCCAGGCGCGGCTGGTTCAGGCGCGCAAGGACTTCCAGCGCTCCGATGCCCTGCTTGCCAAGCACTCGGTGTCGCAACAGCAGCGCGATGAGGACTATTACGCCTATCAGGCGGCGCAGGCGGAATATCATCATGCCCAGCAGGAGGTCGCGGTCAGTCAGGCCCTGGCCGACAACGCCGAGGTCGGCTTCATCAATGGCTCGCAGATGCCGCTACCCAACCCCAGTGTGCAACACTCCCAGCTCCGGGTCGCCCGGCAGGCGCTTTCCGAAGCCCGGGCCCGGCTGGAACAGACAAAGCAGCACATCGCCGATCTCCAGGTGCCGAGCCCTGTCAGCGGGGTGGTCAACAAGACGTTCATCGACCAGGGCGAGTATGTCAGCCCCGGCCAGCCGATCCTGATGATGCATGACCCGGCCAAGCTTTGGGTCGAGGCGAATATAAAGGAGACCGACATCAGCGAGCTGCGCGTCGATCAGCCGGTCGCGATTGCGGTGGATGCCTTCCCGGACCAGACATTCTCGGGCCATATCACCACTATCGGGCGTGCAGCCACCAGCCAGTTCGCCCTGCTGCCGGACCCCAACCCCTCGGGTAATTTCACCAAGATCACCCAGCGCTTGCCGGTGCGTATCGCCTTCGACGAGGGCCCCATCGACCTGATCGGGCCGGGCATGATGGTGAACGTGGAGATCGATGTGAGTGGCGCCGGCCCGCGTCACGGCTGAGCAGTAGCCCAGTGGTGATGGAAGCTTTAACCAACACAAAAAGGCCCGCAGTTCACATGCTGCGGGCCTTCTGTCATTGCTTTGTCGGTATCGGTAGCTGTCAGCCTATGGCGTCAGGCCAACCGGCCGGGGCTTAGCGCCAGCCGACGCGGTCGAAGATCCGTACCGCCTTGGGGTTGTTCTCGCCCAGCACGCTGACGTTCAGGTCATCGCGCTTGAAGTCGCCCCAGGAGGCCAGCACCTCGTCGGTCTCGACGCCGTCGACCACCGGGAACTCGTGGTTACCCTTGGAGAACATCTCCTGGGCCTGGTCGGAGGCCAGGAATTCCAGGAAGCGCTGGGCGTTTTCCGGGTGCGGGGCGCCCTTGATCATGCCGGCACCGCCGACGTTGATATGGGCGCCGCGGTCGTCCTGGTTGGGGAACAGGATCTCGATCGACTCGGCGGCCTCGCGCTCGGCGTCGTTGTCGGATTCGAGCATGCGCACGTAGTAATAGTGGTTGGCCACGGCCACGTCGCACTCGCCGCTGGCCACGCCCAGCAGCTGATCGGTGTCGCCGCCTTCCGGGTCGCGGGCCATGTTGTCGACCACGCCCTGTGCCCATTTCTCGGCGCCGTCCTCACCGTGGTGAGCGATCATCGAGGCCAGCAGCGACTGGTTGTAGATGTTGTTCGAGGAGCGGATGCAGACCCGGCCTTCGAGTTTGGGGTCGGCGAGGTCTTCATAGGTCGAGACTTCGCTTGGGTCGATGGCGTCCGGGTTATAGAAGATGGCGCGCACGCGCTGGCTGAAGCCGAACCACTTGCCTTCAGGATGGTGCATGGAGGCGGGCAGTCGCTCGTCCAGCACCTCGGAGTCGACCGGGGCAAAGATGTCTTCCTTTTCGGCGCGCCACAGGCGGCCGGCGTCCACGGTCATCATGACGTCAGCGGGGCCGGCCTCGCTTTCCAGCAGGATGCGCTGAATCAACTGGTCGGAGTTGCCCTCGAGCACGTTGACGTCGATGCCGGTCTTTTCGGTGAAAGCGTCATAGAGCGCCTGATCCGAGTCGTAATGACGCGCCGAATAGATGTTCACGGAATCTGCCAGGGCCTGGCTGGCAAAAGCGGAACCGGCCACCAGGGCGGCGAGGGGCAGAACGTGACGGCGTTGCAGGGGCATCGGACACCTCATGGATAGCGAGAACCTGAAATTGAATGATAATACGTTGCATTAACTTACTGCCATTGAAGCGCTTGCGGGAAGCTTCGTCAACTGAGATTGCGGCCGTCTTGCGCTGTCCTTGAGCGAGATCCGCTAAAACCCGGCGCGCGGCTGATCCAGATCATGGGGCGGTGGCGTGCGTAGGGGCCCACAAACCGAGTAAACTGGAATGCATTTAGGACGCATTCCCGCTTTCACGCTGCGGCACAGGCCGCAGACGGACGAGATGAGACGACGAGCTTCCATGACCTCCCAAGCGATCCCGACCGACGTTGACCGCCAGGTTTCCCACGAGGCCCCCGTCCTCGCCATGCATCACATCCGCCATGCCTACGGCAAGCACCAGGCGGTCGAGGATGTCAGCCTCTACGTCGAGCAGGGCGAAGTCGTCTGCTTGCTGGGCCCCTCGGGTTGCGGCAAGACCACGCTGTTGCGCATTGTCGCCGGGCTAGAGGCCGTGCAGGAAGGTGGCGTCGATCTGGGCGGCCGACCCATTGGCCGCCCCGGCAAGGCCCATGTGCCGCCTGAGAAGCGCAATGTCGGGCTGGCCTTTCAGGACTCGGCGCTGTTTCCGCATCTCTCCGTGCTCGACAATGTTGCCTTTGGCCTCGAGTCGCTGCCCGGCAAGCAGCGCCGTGCGCGGGCCATGGAGCTGCTCGAGCAGCTGGGGATGGAAGGCTATGCCAAGAGCTACCCGCACACCCTGTCCGGCGGTCAGCAGCAGCGCGTGGCGCTGGCTCGGGCACTGGCACCGGCGCCGTCACTGATGCTGCTCGATGAACCCTTCTCGAGCCTGGATGCGCGGCTGCGCGATCGTATTCGTGACGATACCCTGCACGTGCTGAAGCGGGTCGGCGCAGGGGCTCTGCTGGTTACCCACGACCCGGAAGAGGCGATGTTCATGGCCGATCGCATTGCCTTGATGCGTGATGGTCATATCGTGCAGATGGGCACGCCGTTGGAGCTCTACTGCGCGCCGCGCGACCCCTTCGTGGTGACCTTCTTCGGCGAGGTCAACGAGATGGCCGGCGAGGTACAGGGTGGCCGGGTAACGACGCCGGTCGGTGAGGTGCCGGTGGACGATATGGCCGACGGCAGCCAGGTGCGGGTGCTGATCCGCCCCGAGGCGCTCAAGATCGTGACTCTCGACGAACCGCCGGTGGCCCCTTACGGCGCTGGGCACCAGGGTCATGGTGATAACAGCCATGGCCATCACAGCCATGTGGTGATGGCCAAACTGTTGGGGCGTTCGAGCCTGCTGCACATCTGTGCCCATGGCGCCGGTGGCTGGGAAGCTCACCTCCACGCCCGGGTGCCGGGCGTGTTCCTGCCCGAAGAGGGACAGCCGGTGCTTATCCAGCTCGACCCGTCACAGGTCTTTGTCTTTTCCGCCGACGCCACCGCTGCCGGGGCGTGAGCCTCGAATCGCCAGGCTCAACAGAATCACCGGAATGATCCCCACCGCCACGATGGTCAGCGAGGCGGTGGAGGCTTCGGCGAGGCGCTCGTCCGCTGCCAGATTGTGCGCTCGTACTGCCAGGGTGTCGAAGTTGAAGGGCCTCAGGATGATGGTTGCCGGCAGTTCCTTCATGACATCCACGAATACCAGAATCGCCGCGGCCAGCAGGCTGCCGCGGATGATCGGGGTGTGCACGCGGCGCAGGGTACCGCCGGCGGTCTGGCCCAGGGTGCGGGCCGCCGCGTCCATGCTCGGCGTTACCTTGCCAAGGCTTGCCTCGATGGCGTTGAAGGAGACTGCCAGGAAGCGCACCACATAGGCATAGATCAGGATGAAGGCGGAGCCGCTGAACAAGAGCCCGACCATCATGCCGAACTGCTCGTCCATGAAGCCGTTGATGCGTTGATCGAGCCACGAGAAGGGAATCAGGATGCCGACCGCTACCACCGAGCCGGGCACCGCATAGCCGATAGCGCCGATGCGGGTGGCCAGGCGCGTGATCGGGCGTGGATTGAGGCGAGCGCCATAGCTCAGTACCAGCGCCAGGCCCACCGCCACCAGGGCGGCGATGGTCGCCAGCACCAGGCTATTGCCGGCGAACTCGAGGAACTGGGCCCCGAACAGGTCATCCCCACCCTGCACTGAGAGATAGCCCAGCAGACCGCTGGGAATCAAAAAGCCCACCATGATCGGCGCCAGGCAGGCGAGGCAGGCCGCCACGCCACGCCAGCCGCGCAGGTGAAATTCGGGCAGCTGCTGATAGCGGCCCGAGGTGTGGAAGTAGCGCCTTTTGCCCCGCGACCAGCGCTCCAGCAACACAAAGATGATCACGAAGGCCAGCAGGCAAGCCGCCAGCTGGGCGGCGGCGACCTGCTCGCCCATGCCAAACCAGGTGCGGTAGATGCCGGTAGTGAAGGTGTCGACGCCGAAGTACTGCACCGCGCCGAATTCGTTGAGGGTCTCCATCAACGCCAGCGATACGCCGCCGACGATCGCTGGCCGGGCCAGCGGAATCGCCACGCTGGTGAACAGCCGCCAGGGGCCGCGTCCCAGGGTGCGGCCCACGTCCAGCACGCACACCGACTGCTCGAGGAAGGCCGCCCGGGTCAGCATGTAGACGTAGGGGTAGAGCACCAGGGTGATCAGCGTTGCGGCTCCGCCCAGCGAGCGAATGTCGGGAAAGAAGTAGTCGCCGCGGCCCCAGTCGAAGACCTCGCGCAGCCAGGTCTGCACCGGACCAGCGTATTGCAGGAAGTCGGTATAGGCGTAGGCGATCACATAGGTCGGCACGGCGAGTGGCAGCAGCAGCGCCCATTCGAACAGTCGGCGTCCAGGGAAGCGGCACATCACCACCAGCCAGGCCGTGCCGGTACCGATGATGAAGGTGCCAAGCCCAACCGTCACGACCAGAAACAGGGTGTTGCTGAGATAGCGCCCCAGCACGGTGCTGGCCAGGTGCTGCCAGATGCCGTCGGTGGGCACTAGGATATGCGCGAGCACCATGATCACCGGTAGCGCCACGATCAGCGCAATGCCGATGGTCAGTACGCTCCAGGCGCTGAAGTGCAGCGATAGGCGACTAGCCAGGCTGGCCGGTCGGGAACGGGGGGGTAGGAACAAGCGGTTGACTCCTTGCGGTGCTTAGGCCGGCAGTCAGAGCCTGCGAGAAGAGGCCCCGTCACCCGCCCAATGCAATGGGGTCACGAGTGAGGCCAGTAACGGGCGAAAATGGTAACGGCCGAGAATACTATCAGTTGGGGGTTATCGCTGCAGCCTGCCGCGCACGTATTGCCACGCGCGGCAGGCTGCCATCTGGCTGTCTCAGGCCTGCTCGGGGCGGCCTTTCTCTAGCCAGCGCAGAGCCACGGTCCTGGCGCGCTCCAGGCTCGCGCAGTGCGTCAGTTCGCCGGCGGTGGTGCGAATGCCGGCTCGGCGCAGCTTGACGATCTGGCGGGGCGACAGGCCGACCAGAATCAGGCCGACATTCTGACGACGCATCTCCTCGGCCATGCGGCGCAAGGCGACGAGTGCCGTGCCGTCGATGCTCGGCACGCCATGCATATCCACCATCACGATGCGGATGTCGGGGTCAACCGTTTGCAGCGCCGACAGGGCCTTTTCGGCGACGCCGAAAAACATCGGGCCGTTGATGTCGTAGAGCGCGACTTGAGGTGGCAGGTCCTGCACTTCCGGATGACGCTCGAGCGGGCGGGCCGTTGTCTGCGTCACCTGCGTCATGCGACGAATGAACAGGGCAGCGGCCAGGCCCATGCCCACCGAGACCGCCAGCACCATGTCGAACAGCACCGTCAGCGCGAAGCAGATCGCCAAGATCGCTACATCGCCCGCAGGAGACGAGCGCAGGGTGTGCACGAACATCCGCGCTTCACTCATGTTCCAGGCGATGATGAACAGCAGCGCGGCCAGCGAGGTCATGGGCACCAGCCCCAGCAGCCCGGCAAGCGCAATCACCGCCAGCAGGACCACCAGCGCATGCACTACGGCGGCGATCGGCGAGCGCGCGCCGCTGCGGATGTTGGTGGCGGTGCGCGCCAGGGCGCCAGTGGCGGTGATGCCGCCGAAGAAGGGCACGGCGATGTTGCCAAGCCCAAGGCCAATCAGTTCGGCATTGGGATCGTGCCGGGTGCGGGTCATGCCGTCGGCGACCACCGCGCAGAGCAGTGACTCGATGGCTGCCAGCATGGCAATGGCAAAGGCCGGACCGAGCAGCGAGCGGATAAGCTCGAAGTTCACCGCCAGCGGTTCGCCGTCGGCGTTAGGCATATGCCAGGGCAGGGCGAAGCTCGGGGCGATCGGCGGAATGCCGACGCCGCTCTCGCCCTGGGCGCTCCACTCGAAGCGCGAGGCGATGGTGGCGATGTCGCCCCCCAACCAGTGGTTGGCGACGTAGGCGGCCAGTGCCCCGGCGACCAACCCCGCCAGCGGCGCGGGCACCGGCGTGCGCAGCCGCGGCCACAGCAGCAGCACCGCCAGGGTGATGACGCCGATGGCAAGCTCGGCCAAGCGAGTCTCGGGCAAGGCGGCGAGGATATTCATCAGGCTGTCAGTGAAATGCTCGCCTCGTGCCACCTCGAGGCCGAGGAAATCCGGCACCTGCAGGGTGGCGATGACCACCGCGATGCCGGCGGTGAAGCCAAGCACCACCGGGTAGGGCACGAACTGGATCAGGGCGCCCAGGCGGGCGAGCCCCAGGCCGACCAGGATCATCCCTGCCATCAGCGTGGCGATCAGCAGCCCGCCAAGCCCATAGTGCTGGACGATGGGCAGCAGGATCACCACGAAGGCGGCGGTAGGGCCCGACACGCTGAAGCGCGAACCGCCGGTGAGGGCGATCACGATGCCGGCGACGATGGCGGTATAGAGCCCGTGCTGGGGCGCCACTCCGGTGGCAATCGCCAACGCCATCGATAGCGGCACGGCCACGATGCCAATGGTCAGGCCGGCCAGGATGTCATGGCGTAGGTCTCCTATCCCATAGCCCGCCTTCCAGGCGTTGAGCAGGCCGGTGCCGAGGCGAGGGCGATGCGCGGGCGAAGAGGAGTGCGCCATGAGAGATCCTTCAATTAGATGTGTGAGGGCTACCCGATAGATTGTGCGCCTGAAGAGCGGGCGGCAAGACGATTTTCTTGTATATGATCCCGAAAATAGGCGATGGAAGAAAAGTGGTCTTTTGCCACAGTGCCGTCTCAGTTGCCGGGTTTCCAGCCCGGACACATCACCCCGGCTCTTGGTACGCATGATTCGCGCAGCTTGGCGGCTGATGGCGCGGGGGCGTCTACGTCCAAGGTCCTCTTGTTGGGTGGTGCCTCAGCGTCAATGCTGGGTGGATATTCTTCGCAAGGGAATGACGTTCATGGGCTCTGACATCTTCCCACAGGCACTGGCAGGGCCGCTCGTCTCGCCGCTTTTACTGCGTGGCCTCGATGCCATGGGCGAGTGGCTGGTGGTGGTGGATGCCGAGTCGCGCATCGCCTATCTGAATGCTCCCTATGCCGCCTTCCTGGAGATCGATCCACTGGCGGCGTACGGCAAGCCGGTGCGTGAGGTCATCGAGAACACCCGCATGCCGGAAGTGGTGACATCCGGCCAGGCTGAGCTTGCACAGCTGCAGATGGTGCGCGGTCATCACATGATTGCCCACCGCTATCCGGTGCGCGTCGACGGCAAGGTGGTAGGCGCGATCGGCACGGTGCTCTATCACGACACCTGGGAATGGCGGCAGATGAATGCGCAGGTAGAGGCGTTGGAAGCCGAAGTCGATTACTACCGATCGGCCGCCCTGGGCGCGACGCCGGGCACGCGCTGGCAGCTGGCGGATGTGATCGGCGACAGCGATGGCGTCCAGGCACTCAACGCGCGAGTCCGTAAGGTGGCTCCAGGGGATGCCTCGGTGCTGATTCGCGGTGAGTCAGGCACCGGCAAGGAGCTTTACGCCCATGCTCTGCACCGCCTCTCCGAGCGAGCCAAAGGCCCCTTCATCAAACTCAACTGCGCGGCGATTCCCGAGGCGCTGCTCGAGGCCGAGCTGTTCGGCTACGAGGAGGGCGCCTTTACCGGCGCCCGCAAGGGTGGCAAGCCCGGCAAGTTCCAGCTTGCCGATGGCGGCACGCTGTTTCTCGATGAGATCGGCGACATGCCGCCGGCCATGCAGGTGAAGCTGCTGCGGGTGCTGCAGGACCGTGAGGTCGAAGCGGTGGGGGCGACCAGTCTCGTGCCGGTGGATGTGCGAGTCATTGCCGCCACCCACCGGCCGTTGGAGAGTCTGATCGAGCGCGGCGAGTTCCGCGAGGATCTGTTCTATCGTATCAATGTCGTGCCGCTGGTGATTCCGCCGCTGCGCGAGCGGCGTGACGATATCCCGCTGCTGGCCCGTCATCTGCTGGCGAGGCTCGCCGAGCGTCGAAAGCGGCGCTGTCCAAGTCTCAGTCAGGCGGCGCTGGACTGCCTTACCTGCCATAGCTGGCCCGGAAATGTGCGCGAACTGGAGAATGTCCTGGAGGCGGCCTTCTATTTGGGCGGCAATCATCTCGATGTGGCCGACCTGCCCGAAGCGTTGCGCCAGCGCCACGGCGAGCCACCCAGGCTCGGCGCCTCGCTCAAGGCGACCCTGGCTCAGGCCGAGCGCGAGGCCTTGCAGGCGGCACTAGCCGAATGCGACGGCAATCGCACCCGTGCTGCCAAGCGACTGGGCATCGCCAAGTCTTCCTTCTATGAAAAGCTGACCCGACACGGCCTGCTGGCAGGTTGAGGCATCCGGTTTTTCGGACATCGTCCGGTTTTGCGGACGCCTGTTAGCTGCCCTTTACGTGAGGTGGAACCTGGTGGCGTCCGAGATACCGGACGTCCTCAGGTCATCATGTGACGACTTCCGGCCACTCATGGCCATGCTAGGCGCCTGATGCATTATATAAAGTCATGAAGATAAAGAGGTTTTTTTTCAATGGCGCCGATCTTGCGCTTGGTTCCGACGCCAAGGTTCCATGCGACACCGCTGGAATAACAGTCTGTAATAAGAACAACGCAAGGAGTCATTCATGCCAAGCCCCAACTTCCCGCGTACGCTGCTCGCTGCCGGCATTGCCGCAGCCATGACCGCTGGGGTCGTCCTGCCGGCCATGGCTGACGGGCCCAAGCGCCTCGATGTCGCCAGTACCTTCTCGACGAAGAACTTCCTGGGTGCCGGTGCCGAGCACCTGTCCAAGGAACTGCAAACCGCCACCGGCGGCGCCGTCAGCCTGCGCGTTCACGAACCGGGCGACCTGGTACCCGCCTTCGAAGTCTTCAACTCCGTGTCCTCGGGCGCCATCCAAGCCGGCTGGGACTGGATGGGCTACTGGGCCGGCACCGTGCCGATCACCAACCTCTATGGTGCGCTGCCGTTTGGTCCATCGCCGGAAGCCTTCATGTCGTGGATGTGGTCTGGCGAAGGCACCGAACTTTTGCAGACCGAGTACGACAAGTACGGCGTCAAGGTCTTGCCCTGCTTCATCTCGCCCCAGGAAACCGGCGGCTGGTACAACAAGGAGATCAATAGCCCCGAAGATTTCGATGGCTTGTCGATGCGTATCTCCGGCCTCGGCGCCAAGGTGCTCAACCGGCTAGGTGCCTCTACCCAGCTGGTGCCGGGCGGCGAGATCTACCTGGCGCTCGAACGTGGCCGCGTCGACGCCACCGAGTTCTCGGTACCGCAGGTCGATGCCGCCATGGGCTTCGACGAAGTCGCCAAGTACTACTACTTCCCTGGCTGGCACCAGAGCGCCAGCTGGTTCTCGCTGCTGATCAACCAGGCGGTCTGGGATGAGTACAGCGATGAACGCAAGGCGCAGTTCGAAACCGCCTGTCGCTCCACGCTGCAGTGGGCCATGGCCGAAGCGCCGCCTGAGCAGGTGCGGACCATCCATGAGCTGGAAGAGAAGGGCGTGGAAGTGCGTCGCTTCCCGGACGAGGTGCTCGACGCCCTGCAGCAGTCTTGGGTCGAGGTGCGTCGGGAAGAGATGGAAAACAACCCGGCCTTCGCCAAGGCGTATCGCTCGCTGATGGAGCACGCCGGCCTGATCGACGAATGGTATGAGCTGCAGGCCATGCCGCCGATCATTCCGCTCGACGAAGGGGATAGCTGATGTCACGCGCCACTCTCGCGCCCTGGCGTGAGCGTGGCGCGGCCGTGTGCGCCGCCCTGGGCCGACCGCTGGTCGGCCTGGGGCTGGTGGTGGGTCGCATCTCCAGCTGGCTGCTCTTGCTGGTGATGTTGGCCGTGCTCACGACCGTGCTGCTCAACGCCCTGGGCGTCAATGAAATCGGCCGCTGGGATACCAAGATCCTGCTGTTCGGCGATGCCCTGACCATCAACAGCATCACCGAGCTGCAATGGCATCTCTTTGGCATCCTGACGCTGCTCGGCGGCACCTATGCCCTGCACCACGATACTCATGTGCGAGTCGACCTGGTTTATCACCGCCTGTCTCTACAGGGGCGCGCAATCGTCGATGTGATCGGGCATTTGCTGCTGCTGATTCCTTTCTGCCTGCTGATTGCCTGGCTCTCCAAGCATTTTGTGACCATGTCCTATATCTCTAACGAACAATCCAACTATGGCGGTCTCACCGACCGTTATCTGATCAAGGCCATGCTGCCGATCGGGCTCGTCTTTCTGGCGGTGGGCGCACTGGGTCAGGTCTTCGCCAAGCTTGCTGTGATCCTCGACCCGCGCAGCGGCGCCTCTGGTTCCAGCGTCGACGAAGGGGCGACCCATGGCTGAATTCCTGAGTGAATATGCCCTCGCTCTGCTGATGGTCGTGACCCTGCTGGCGGGTATCTTTAGCGGCTATCCGGTGGCCTTCCTGCTCGGCGGCCTGGGCATCGTTTTTGCCTTCATCGGTGACATTCCCGTGCCATTCCTGGGCACCGTCGGCTCACGGATCTTCGGCGGGGTGATCGAAAACTGGCTGATGATCGCTATTCCGCTGTTCGTGTTCATGGGCCTGATGCTCGAGCGATCCGGAGTGGCCAAGCGCCTGCTGCTGACCCTGCAGCGACTCTTCGGGCGCACCCACGGCGGACTCGCCGTGTCGGTGGCGATCCTTGGCGTGATCATGGCCGCCAGTACCGGCATCATCGGTGCCTCGGTGGTGATGCTGGGGCTGCTGGCGCTGCCGGTAATGATGAAGCAGGGCTATCGGGCCGAGATGGCCTGCGGGGTCATCGCCGCCTCGGGTACCCTGGGCATCCTGATCCCACCCTCGATCATGCTGGTGCTGATGGGTTCGATCCTGCAGATCTCGGTGGGTGCGCTGTTCAAGGCCGCTCTGCTGCCAGGGCTGCTGCTCGGTGGACTCTACATCGCCTATCTGCTGATCACCGCGCGGATTCGCCCGGATTGGGCACCGCTTGCCGATATGGCCGACGTCGACCCGACGCCGCTGCCGCTGGCGCTGCTGCGCGACCTGCTGGGCCCCTTCGTGCTGATCTTTGTGGTGCTGGGCTCGATCATGGCCGGCATCGCCACTCCCACCGAGGCCGCGGCCATCGGGGCACTGGGCAGCCTGTTGCTGGCGCTGGCCATGCGCAGCCTGGACTTCGCCACCCTGCGTGAGGCGGTGCGCGAGACCTCGCGTACCTCGGCGATGATCCTGTTCGTGGTCATTGGTGCCACCTGTTTCTCGGTGGTCTTCAAGCGCCTGGGCGGTGACTACATGATCGAAGAGCTGATCACCGGCACTGGCCTGGGGCCCTACGGCCTGATGCTGCTGATCATGGGGCTTATCTTCGTGCTCGGCTTCTTCCTCGAGTGGATCGAGATCAGCTTCGTGGTGCTGCCGCTGGTCGCCCCGGTAGTCGAGGTGCTGGACTTCGGTTATGGGCTCTCCGGTCAGGGGCTTTTGGTGTGGTTCGCGATTCTGGTGGCGATCAATTTGCAGACCAGTTTCCTGACGCCACCCTTCGGCTACGCGCTCTTCTATCTCAAGGGCATCACCGAGGGCCAGGTGAGCATCCTGACCATCTATCGCTCGATCATTCCCTTCGTGCTGCTGCAGGTGACCGGGCTGGTGTTGTGCATGGTCTTCCCGGCGCTGGTGTTGTGGTTGCCGGGGCTGATGCCCTGAGCTCACAGATGAGTGTGGGCGGGTATGGGCACGACCCGAAGGCGGTTGTGAGGAACAAGGCATGCGCAAGCGGGTACTGATCGCCGGCGCCGATGAGATGCTTGAGGCTCTGGCGCGGGTCTTCCTCGAAGAAGGCGCCACCGTGGCACTGCTGACGCCTGATGCGGCAAGCCTCGAGTCGGTACTGGACGGCCTGGGTGGCGAGCAGGCCGACCGCTTCGGTCTGGTGGCCGGGGAGGGGGCCCTCGATGAGCTGTTGGGGCGGCTGGGGAGACTCGATGTGCTGGTCTGTGCCCCGCGCATGCTGCCCCCCGGTGAGCCCCTGGCCCGCAAGCTCGACGAGCAGGTGGTTGGGCCCTCGGGGCTTTTGCAGGTCGCCAGGGCCTGGATGCAGAGCCGTGGGGGCGGGCGGCTGGTCGCCGTGGCCCCGGATGGCGACAGTCAGGCGGCCAGCATGGTACGTGAGGCCCTGGGGGCGCTGGTGCGGCGCCTCGCCGATGGTGGCGGCCCGGCGATTCGCGTCAATCTGCTTTGCCCGAGGGGGGCCTCGAGCGCCTCCGTTGCCGACTGCACCCGCTTCCTGGCGGGGGGCGCCGGGCGGGCCATTACCGGCCAGGTACTGCGCCTGTCGGATACCTGAGCGCCGCTACTGCCAGTGTTGCGGCTTTAACCAATGCCTTGCCAATCGCATCTTGAAAACTAACGGCTGCCTCCAGGGTGCCGGCGAGTTCCGTGGCGTGAAGGTGGGTTACGTCGAGCGCATCCAGGGCTGGCCCCGCGATGACGCTTGTCGCATGCTGTGCGCCATGACCATCCCGCTCGGCACCTCTGATCCCATGACGCTTATCGACCCGCCCAGCCGTGAGACGTTTTCGGCGTTGCTTGGCCACCTTGCGGCCCGGCGCCACCGTGGCCTGCTGTGGATAGCCGCTCCCCAGGCTCTCGCCGTCTCCCGCGCCCTCTCGCTTTGGCAGGCCGCCGACTGGGCCGTGCCCTTGTGGCTGGGAGCGCCCCAGCCGAGCCTCGAAGCGGCAGGCATCGACCCACTGCCTGCTGCCAAGGCGCGCACTCGGCTGGGCGGCGAACACGACCTGGCGGTGGTCGATGCCGTCTCCGCCCAGACCGGCTTCGATCCCGAGGCCTTCGGCGCGGTATCCGGCACCCTGCGGGCGGGCGGCGTATTGGTGCTGCTGACGCCGCCTGACTGGGGCACCCGGCCGGATGGTGACTACACCCGCCTCGCCGAGCACCCCTATCGCGCCGAGAATCTGAGCTCGCGCTATTTGGCGCGTCTCGCTCGGCTGCTTTTGGCTTCACCGGAGGTCGCGATCTGGCCGTGTGATGGCAATCTGCAATTGGCTGAGCCGCTGGCTCAAGCGATAGCCGCACGGAAGGCGTTGGACGTGTCGAGCGGTGACGTCAGGCAGGTGCTACCCGAGGATGCCGACTGCGCCACTGCGGACCAGGCGAGAGCGGTTGAGCGTCTCGTGCGGTTGAAGCGCCGGCGTCCACTGGTGCTCACCGCTGACCGGGGCCGGGGCAAGAGCGCGGCGCTGGGCATTGCCTGTGCCCGGCTGCTCGCCGGTGGTGAAACGCAGGTGCTGGTCACCGCACCGCGCCCGGCGGCGGTGGAGGCGCTATTCGAGCGCTTGGCGGTGCTTTGCCCTAGTGGGCAGCGGCAGGCCAACGTCTTCGCCCTTGAAGCGACACGTGAGGCCGGGGATTCGCCCTGTGTGCGCTTCATTGCCCCGGATGCCCTGGTGGAATCGACCCTGACCGGCGAGCAGGGCGGAGCCGGAGCCTTGCTGCTGGTCGACGAGGCGGCAGCGATTCCCGCGCCGCTGCTGTCGCGAATGCTGGTTGCCTTCCCACGTATCGCCTTCGCCACCACCGTTCACGGCTACGAGGGCTCGGGGCGTGGTTTCGCGCTGCGTTTTCGTGAGCATCTGGATCGTCAGACTCCCGGCTGGCAGGGCCTGCATCTGGCCACTCCGGTCCGCTGGTCCGCGGATGACCCCCTGGAGCGGATCACCGACAGGCTGCTGATGCTCGACGCCGAGCCTGACGAGGCAGAACCAAGAGCCGAGCCTGACGAGGTAGACCCAAGAGCCGAGCCTGACGAGGTAGAGCCAAAAGCCGAGGCGGATCAACAGGCCGAGCCTGACGCCAGCTCGAGAGCAACAGCTGAAGCCTCGATCATCGAGTGCTCCCGGGACGCCCTGGCGGCCGACGAGTCGCGGCTCAGAGCGCTGTTCGGCCTGCTGGTCCAGGCCCATTACCGCACCCAGCCAAGCGACCTGCGCCGGCTGCTTGACGGTCCCGGCGGCCGGGTGGTGTGCCTGGGTGAGCCGCACCCAAGGGCCGTGGCACTGACCGTGGATGAAGGCGGCTTTGCCCCTGATTTGGCTGAGCAAGTGGCCCGCGGCGAGCGGCGACCTCGCGGTCATCTGCTGGCGCAATCTCTGGCGGCCCACGCCGGCAGCCGCGAGGCGCTGACCTCGCGGGTCCGTCGCGTGATGCGCATCGCCGTCGCCCCAGGCGCGCGGCGTCTCGGTCATGGGCGAGCATTGCTGGCGGCAGAACTTGCCAAGGCACACGAAGAGGGCATCGATCTGTTCGGTGCCAGCTTTGGTGCCGAGCCGGGGCTGATGGCCTTCTGGCAGCAAAGTGGTTTTCGTGCGTTGCGCCTGGGCCTGACGCGTGAGGCGTCCAGCGGCGAGCACGCGCTGATGGTCGCACGTGCGACCAGCGCCCATGGCGATAAGCTGCTCGCGGGTCTCGCCACGGGATTCCAGGCGCTGCTGCCGAGCCTGTTGGCCTTCGAGCTCAAGGATTTCGACCCGACCCTGGCGGCAGGCTTGCTGGGTGAAGGGCCGGTGGACGAGCTGGATGGCGCCATGCTCAGAGACATCGACGACGTGGCGCAGGGTCACAGAGCGCCGGCGCTGGCTCGCCCGGCCCTTCAGGCCTTGGTGCGTCGCGGGCTGGCGCTGCGATATCAAGGCGGCGATGCGGTCGCGCACCGACCGGCAGGCGTGCTCGATGAGAAAGGCGTTGCCGAGGCGTCTGATGAGGATGCCTGGATGCTGGTCGCCGTGCTCTTTCAGGGGCGAGATGCTGCCTGGCTGGCTCGACGCCTCGGTCTGCCCGGTCGGCGCCAGGTCGAAGCCCGCCTGCGTGAGACGCTGGGGCGCTGGCGCCTGCTGTTCGCGCCGCCCTGATATTCGTGCCATCCATAAGAGACGCGGAGTTCTCCGACGCCCAGGATTGAGGTGACCTGGCGGTGGCGACGTGAGCGGGAAGGGCTGTCAGCTGCTCAGTGACCGACCAACGGGGTCGGCGCTTCTTGGTATCCACAAATTCGTATCCACAAATTCGTAGCCACAAAAAGCGCCACATAAAAAAACGCCGCCCAATAATGAACTGACCCCATAAAGTTGGACGGTTCAATTAGTCGGCTCTCAAGGCCTGGGTCCTGTACTGCACAGGGCTCAGACCTTTTAGTGTCAGTTTGATGCGTTCGTGATTGTAGTAGTGGATATAGTGATCGATCCCTCGCTGCAGCTGCTCGAGCGTCTCGAACCGATTCAGGTGGAAGTACTCGGCCTTGAGGGTGCCGAAGAAACTCTCCATCGCCGCGTTGTCCAGACAGTTGCCTTTCCGCGACATGCTCTGGACCAGGGATCTCTCCGCCAGCAAACGCCGGTAAGCGGGATGTTGATAATGCCATCCTTGATCGGAGTGCAACTGCGGTTTGTCCGAGGGCTCCAATCGAGCCAACGCCTTATGCAGCATGCCACTCACCAGTGACAGGGCCGGCCGCTTGCCTGTCTGGTAGGCCACGATCTCACCATTGTAGAGGTCCATGACCGGCGACAGATAGAGCTTCTGGCCGTTGACGCTGAACTCCGTGATATCGGTGACCCACTTCTGATTAGGCCATTGTGCCTGGAACTGGCGGTCGAGCAGATTGGGCGCGATTCGCCCTACGGTTCCTCGACAGGAGCGGTATCGCTTTCGACGTACCAGGGACATCAGGCCCAGTCTGTTCATCAGTCGCTGCACGGTCTTGTGATTGACCGTTTCGCCCGCCTGCTTCAAGACGGCCGTGATGCGACGGTAACCGTAACGTCCCCGGTGGTGGTCGTAGATTTGGCGTATCCGCGTTTTCAGGGCCGCGTATTTGTCACCTGTGCTCTGAGCCTTACGCTGATAGTAGAACGTGCTGCGCGAAAGACCAGCCGCCCGCAGCAGCAAGGCGAGGGGTTGCTCATGCCTTAATCCCTGGACGGTTTGCGCTTTTTGCCTCGCGCCGCCGCCTGCTCTTCCCGGATCAAGGCATCGAGCTTTTTTAGGTAGGCGTTCTCGGCACGCAGGTAAGCGAGCTCTTCGAGCAACTCCTTCTGGGAGCGCTCTTCATCGGGAGAGGGTGGTGAAGGCGGCTTCTTCGACATTGGGCGGCGTCCCTTACGCTTGGGTTCCAGGGCAGTCAGACCTCCACTATGGTATTGACGTTCCCATCTGCCAATAGCGCTGCGTTCGCGGATATCGAACAGGGCCGCCGTCTGTCGCTGGGACAGGCCATCCCGCCACATCCGCTCAAGCACCTCCCGCTTGAAGGTCGCACTGCGGTGACTGTATTTCTTGCGCAATCCCGACATGCCATGCTGTCGGTAGGTTTCCAGCCATTGGTGTACGGTGGACTTATCCAGGCCATGCTGGCGAGCTATCTCCCCCGGACTGACGTCCCCACGTAAACATTGCTGAACAACCCGCAGCTTGAAGCTCTCGTCGTATCTCGCCATCAAAAACACCCCGAAGGTTGGATGGGTGTCCAACTTTCGGGGTGCAGTTCAATAAAGGACGGCGTTCATTTTATCGTGCAATCCGACTATCTGGTGGCAGGGATCAGCCAAGGTAGGCGTTGAGCATCCAGACGGTCTTTTCCTGCTCGCGGATGTAGTCACCCACCTGAGCGGCGGTGCCTTCATCATCGGCGTCAGAGGCCAGGGAGAGGATCTCGCGCTGTAGGCCGATCAGCGACTGATAGCCTTGCAGGATGCCACGCACGCAAGACGGGCCATCGTGGATGTCCTTGTCTTCGGCGATGTCTGACATCTTAACGTAATCGCTGTAGGCGTGTACCGGCGTGTAGCCCAGGGTCAGGATACGCTCGGCAACTTCATCGACCTTGAGCAGCAGGTCGGTGTAGTACTCCTCGAACTTGGTGTGCAGCTCGAAGAATTGGTTACCCTTCACGTTCCAATGGTAGCCACGCACATTCATGTAGAAGATCTGATAGTTGGCCAGCAGGGCGTTGAGGCGCTCGGCAAGCTGGTTGGCGCTGCTCTCGTGTAGCCCGATGACATTGGTATCGGTCATGGATACCTCCTTGATCTCAAATGAGTTTGTCTGGCTTCATCGTATGATGTTGCGCTGTATCGTGATAACGAAATCTCGCCATCATCACCATAGTGCTGTCCTATGACATGCCGGCGACGGCGATCTTTTTCAAGGTCTTGCTGATGTAGTCGTCGGTGCGTCCTTTCTTGCATCTGTCACAGCACTGTCTGAAGCACCTTCTTATTTATTGCCGCCCAGAGAGCCGTTGGCCGGAGGCGTTGGCCAGGCCGTGAGCAGGCGCACCAGGCTGCCGGCGCGGTCGGCGAGTAGCGCCGGCGTGCGCTCGAGGGCTTCATCGAGGGACATCGGACCGTCGGCCAGGGCGAAGGCGGCACTGATGCCCTCTTCATGGGCGGCTTGCCAGCCGTCGCCGAGTCGCCCTACCAGCGCGACGACCGGGACGCCCTTGGCGCGGGCGGCACGGGCGATGCCAACCGGTGTCTTGCCGGCGAGGCTCTGGCCGTCGAGCTGGCCTTCACCGGTGATCACCAGGTCGGCGCTGTCGAGCAGGGCGTCGAAGCCCACCTGCTCCATCACCAGCGTGATGCCGGGGCGCAGCTCGGCGCCGAGGAAGGCGCGGGCAGCGAAGCCCATGCCGCCGGCGGCGCCAGCGCCGGGTAGCTCGCGATGATCGTCGCCTAACTGGCGAGCGGTGAGGTCGGCGAAATGGCCAAGTGCTGCATCCAGCGTTTGCACGTCGGCGTCGCTGGCGCCCTTCTGGGGGCCGAATACGGCGCTGGCGCCGTTCTTGCCCAGCAGCGGGTTGTCGACGTCCACCGCAGTCTCGACCACGAGCCCGGCCAGTCGAGGATCCAGGCCGCTTAGGTCGAGAGTGGCGAGTTCGGCGAGTGCGGCACCGCCAGGAGGAAGGGGCTGGCCCTGCGCGTCCAGCAGGCGCGCGCCGAGCGCGGCCAGCATGCCGGCACCGGCGTCGTTGGTGGCGCTGCCACCGATGGTCAGCAGCAGCCGCTCGGCGCCGGCATCGAGGGACGCGAGAATCAGCTCGCCGACCCCGAAGGTAGTGCTGTGCAGGGCGGTGCGTTCCTGGGGTTCCAGATGCTGGAGGCCGCTGGCTTCGGCCAGTTCGATGAAGGCGGTACGGCGCTCGGCCTGATAGCCCCAGGCCGCTTCTCGCGGCCGGCCAAGGGCATCCTGTACCCGGGTCAGGTGGCGCTCGGCGCCGGTGGCGACGAGCAGGGCATCCAGGGTGCCTTCGCCGCCATCGCCCATCGGGCAACAGTGGGTCTCGGCGTCAGGCAGGGCCTTGAGAATGCCCTGGGCCATGGCCTCGGCGGCGTCGCGGGCGGGCAGGGCATCCTTGTAGCTGTCGGGCGCGATCAGGATCTTCATCGAGGCTCTCGCAGTGGCGGAACGGTCTCCTGATCATCCTCGACGCTTGCGTAAAAGGCCAGCCTCCAGCCGTTGACGGCCAACCGCTTGCGCTGTCTCCGTGATCTCCATGGCGACATACACTGTAAGAAGAAAGACGATGTAGTGGACAAGGCGGAGCAGGCGCGGAGCATGGAACGACAAGATGTATTCAAACGGTGGCCGGATATATTCAAAAGATTGATAGGGACGCTCGGGGTAGCAGGAGTGTTGCTTGCCGGCTGTGCGAGCGGCCCGCCACGACTACCCGACCACTCTGACCCGGCCGCTGCGGCCTGTCAGTGGACAGCCCCCGAAGCGGGGTCGCTTCGCTATCTGCGTCGAGTGATTGCTGCCCTCGAGGCGGATGATTTCGTGATCGTCGAATCCGAGGCTCGACTTGGGCTGGTCACCGCCCAGCGCAGCCGGATACTGGCCGGTTATGGAATGCCTGGTTACCAGCCGCTGTTCGGGCTGTCGGGCTTCTTCGGGCTGGGTGGGCATCGCAGCACGGGGATGGCGATCAGTCTGAATCGCAGTTTCGGCGACGACCCCACCCAGGTGGAGCGTGTCTCCGTGCTCGCCCGTGACACCCAGGTTAGCCTCACGCGAGATCTTCAGATCGTCGAGGCCGACGGGCGCTTGCGCAGTGGCCGGGTGGTCGCCAGCGAGGAGTTCTGCCGCACCCTGCATGAGGCCATCGACCGCCTGTCGGACCTTCAGCCGCCAGGTCTCCAGTCGCCAGGCCTCACACAGGAGGAGCGTGCGCTATGAGCCTTGACCAAAAGGCGAAAAATCGCGGCTCAAGGCATCGAGTAAGGTCCTGCTGGCTGCTGATTGCCATTATGGTAATGGCGGGGATCGCCGGTTGTGCCAGCTATCCCGGTCCACCCGAGGCCCGCGACGCGGTGGTGGACGCTTCTCCTCGACAGGTGATGGCAGAGGGACTGACGGTGCTGATCGAGCGAGGCTTCGTGATTCGCCATGCGGACCTGGATCTTGGCCGGCTGGATGCGATGCTGGCGACCTGGCCGGGCTACCGGCTGCGCCTGGATGCATTGGCCAATGGCGACGGCGCGACCCGGCTGTCGATCAGTGGCTATCGCGGCCGCCAGCCGCTGGCGCCCGAGAGCCTCGAGACCTTGCTGGCCGATCTGCTGAGAAGGCTGCAGGCGCAGCAGCCGGCAGAGCGCTGAACGATTGCATGCCAACGCTGCATTGCCAGCACGCCTTACCTACCAGGAGGGCTCGCTGGGCCAGCTGATAGTTGCTTGGCGAAGCGCGATCCTTGATCCTTGCGCCACTACGTCGCGGAGATCTACCGGTGAACAGACCATCCCTTTTCGTGCTGCCACTGATAGCGCTGCTGCTGGGGCCGGCGCCAAATGCCTATGCTCACCCCCATGGCTGGATCGATCTTGGCATGACGGTGCAGTTCGACGACCAGGGCCGGGTCGTGTCACTCGAGCAGCGCTGGCGCATGGACCCCTTCTACAGTCTGGTCTTGATGGAGGAATTGGCCGCCGTGGAGAGTGCGGACAGTATGGAGGAGCGCCTCGACCAGTTGGGGCTCGAGATTCGCGATAACCTGGCCGCTCAGCAGTATTTCACCGAACTTTCCTACGACAGCCAATCGGTCCCGGTCGCTGAGGTCCACGACTACAGCATTAGGCGCCAGGGGGGACGGTTGGTCTTCAGTTTCCTGTTACCGCTGGCCAAGCCGTTAGAGCTGGCCGGTGCTGCGCTGCGCTATCGGGTCTTCGATCCCAGTTATTACATTGAGGTGCTGCACGAGGCCAAGGACGAGGTGCCCAGTGCGGAAGCCCTGACGCTGCGTGGTGCGCCCGAGGGCTGCAGTGGGCATACCCTTCCGGCCGACCCGGATCCGGCCAAGGTGGCGATGGCCGCACAGTTGGATGTTGATGAGACCTCTGAGCCGGGATTGGGGCGCTTCTTTGCCGAGACCGGGAAGGTCGTATGCGAGACCTGATCAGGCGCGCCCCGGCCCGCTGGTTCGCTGTGGTCAGCATGCTGGCGCTGCTGGTTGGCGCCGTTTTTTGGAGCTTGCAGGGCGGTGTGCAGGGCATGCTGCTCGAAATCGTGGCCTGGCAGCGGGATCTGCACCGGCAGTTGACGCTTGCCATCACCGCACTTACCGGGGCGCCGTCACCGGCCACCTGGGCCGCGTTGTTGAGCGTTAGCTTTGGCTATGGCGTCTTTCATGCCGCTGGCCCAGGTCATGGCAAGGCAGTGCTCAGTACCTATCTGCTCTCTCAGGGCGGCGCTTGGAAACGAGCGCTGGCGCTTTCCGCCGCGGCCTCGCTTATGCAGGGGCTGGTCGCGATCCTGTTGGTCGCGGTGCTGGTGCATGGACTTGGCTGGCTGACTCGCCAAGCCATGGGCTCCGTTGCCTGGGTCGAGCAGCTCAGCTTTCTGATGGTCATCGGGCTGGGGGTATGGCTTTGCCTGAACGGTTTTCGGCAGTTGCGCCAGACCAGCAGAAGCCATGACCCGAGGCGTCCTCCAACCGGTGATCATCTTCATGATGGCGACGCCTGCGGCTGCGGACACGAGCATCATCTGGCGCCCGACCGGGTCGGCGACTGGCGCATGGCGCTGGGCACTGTGGTGGCGATCGGCATTCGCCCCTGCAGCGGCGGCGTGTTGTTATTGGGCGCGGCGTCGCTGCTCGGGCAGTTCTGGGTCGGTGTGGCAGCGGTGCTGGTGATGGCGGCCGGCACGGCCCTGGCGGTGTCTTCACTGGCCTTGCTCAGCGTCATGGCACGCGGCTGGGCCGAGCGGCGTCTGTCCGGCCAGTCGCTGAACAGGCTGAGCCCCGGACTGGCTTGGGCATCGTTGGTTGGAGGGCTGGTGATCAGTATTCTTGGTGTGACGCTGGTGGTGGGCGGCGGCACTGCGCCAAATGGCGCGCCGCTGCTCGAGGGCACCAGCGCTAAAACGGCTTCGCCCTTCGGCGGCTGAGCCCAATGCGTCGGCGCAGCCTGAGGTGTCGACTTAGCCTAGCCCGCTTTGCGTCAGGCACTCTTCCAAACACGCTCGCATTGCCGCTTCCTGATTGGCATCGTAGGCAAGGGCGCTGCCCTGTCCCCACACCGGCCCTGGCCAGGCAGCATCGCCTGCGTGGCGCACGATCACATGTAGATGCAGCTGGGGCACCATATTGCCGAGTGTCGCCAGGTTGAGCTTGTCGCCTTCCCGGGCGGCCATCAGCGCCTTGCCCAGCGCCGTCGCTTCCTTCCATAGCTGGGCCTGATCCGCCGCCGATAGCTCATAGACCTCGCGGATATCGTCGCGTCGCGGCACCAGTACCAGCCAGGCGTAGCGGGCGTCATTCATCAGCCGCACCTGGCAGAGTGGCAGGTCGGTGATGAGTAGGGTGTCGGCGGCAAGCCGCGGGTGCAGGGTGAAGTCGCTCATTGCTTTCTCGGTGTGCTCTCTCGATTAGTGCTCTCGATTCGTGGCAGGGCGCAAGGTCGTAATTCGCGGTCAATGATGGGAAATGCGGCCAGGGGCGGCTGCCGCGCAACCGGCTGGAGATTGTCATGTATCCCGAGGTCGATCAAGTGAGCTAGGTGCTGCTTGTCACGCCGATGGGGAAGCTTTGGATCACGACGTCGCTCGACGCCAGCACGCGCTTTACATCAGCGCTTGCCCCTGCCTTGACGTCACGGCTTATAAAGCAGCCAGCGGCCTCTTTAAGTGCCGATGACCCCTGACCATGGGCCTTGCTCGCTACCAAGTGAGCCGCTGCTGATGGCGGTGAGTGGAACAGACTTGACTGGCGTTCTGCCCGTATAAGGCCGTAACCTAATAAGAGCATGTCACGACTCTATGGCGTAAACGGCGTGCGCAACCCGAGTCGGGGCGCCTAAGCTGATTAACGGTCTTTTGAGAAATGACAACAACAGAGCTGTCGTGTCGACGTTGCGCAGCGGCTGATATGGGAGAACGACGATGAATGAAGTGACAACGCCCCAAGACGGTAGCGTGAGCGAGTTGCGCTCGCGCATCCGTGCCCACTATGCGGCCGATGAGGCGGCCGTGCTGGGCGGGCTGGTCGAACGCATCAGGTTGTCGGAGGATGATCGCCGCAAGGTGGCCGCCGTTGGTGCCAACTATGTGGAGCGGGTCCGCAAGGAAACGTCGCCTTCGATGATGGAGGCGTTCCTCGCCGAATACGGCCTCTCGACAGAAGAAGGCGTCGGCCTGATGTGTCTGGCCGAGGCCTTGTTGCGCGTGCCCGATGCGGAGACGATCGATGACCTGATCCACGACAAGATCGAACCGTCCGATTGGGGCGCTCACCTGGGCAAGTCCTCTTCATCGATGGTCAACGCCTCTACCTGGGCGCTGATGCTGACCGGCAAGGTACTGGAAAATGATCCCAAGGGGCCGGTTCGGGCGCTGCGCGGCCTGGTTCGCCGGATGGGGGAGCCTGTGGTCCGCACGGCGGTCGGCCAGTCGATGAAGATTCTTGGCCGTCAGTTCGTGCTCGGTCAGACTATCGAGGAGGGCATGAAGAATGCCCGCGAGCTCGAGAAACAGGGCTACACCTATTCCTACGACATGCTGGGCGAGGCGGCACGTACCGATGAGGACGCGGTGCGCTATTACGATGCCTACGCCAATGCCATCGCGGCCATCGCCAAGCAGGCCAAGGGCGATGTGCGCGGAAGCCCCGGCATCTCGGTCAAGCTCTCGGCGCTGCATCCGCGCTATGAATACACCCACCGTGAAACGGTGATGACCGAGCTGCTGCCCCGCGCGCAGGAGCTAGTGAGGCAAGCCGCCAAGGCCAATATCGGCTTCAATATCGACGCCGAGGAACAGGATCGCCTGGACCTGTCGCTGGATGTGATCGAGGCGCTGTTGGCCGACCCGAGCCTTGAAGACTGGAACGGCTTCGGGGTCGTGATCCAGGCCTACGGACGCCGCGCCGCGCCGGCGATCGAAGCCCTCTACGAAATGGCCGAGCGCTACGACCGCAAGATCATGGTGCGTCTGGTCAAGGGCGCCTACTGGGATACCGAGATCAAACTGGCGCAGGAGTTGGGCGTCGACACCTTCCCGGTCTTCACCCGCAAGGTCAACACCGACGTCAGCTACATGGCCTGCGCGCAGTTGCTGCTCGATTATCGTGACCGCATCTATCCGCAGTTTGCCACCCATAACGCCCATACCTGTGCCGCCATCGTCGCCATGGCGGGCGACGACAAGGACAGCTACGAGTTCCAGCGCCTGCATGGCATGGGTGAATCGCTGCACCACATCGTCAAGCAGTCGGAAGGCACGCACTGCCGGATCTATGCCCCAGTCGGTGCGCACCGTGACCTGCTGGCCTACCTGGTACGCCGCCTACTCGAGAACGGGGCCAACTCTTCGTTCGTCAACCAGGTGGTCGATGAGTCGATTCCCGCCAGCGAGGTGTCGAATGACCCCGTGGCCGAGATGCAGGGCCTGGGCGAGTCCATCGCCAGCCCGTCGATTCGCCAACCCGGCGAACTCTTCGCGCCGGAGCGCAAGAACTCTCGGGGCTATCGCATCAATGAGCCGGCCTCGATCCAGTCGCTGATTGCGGGCCGCGAGGCGTTCGCCGATACCACCTGGAGCGCCGCGCCGATGCTCGCCGGCAGTCCGGCGCCGCAGGGACCTGGCCGCGATGCGCTGTCTCCCGCCGACGGCTCTCGCGTGGTTGGCAAGGTGTATGAAGCCACGCCGGAAGAAGTGGCATCGGCGCTCGATGCCGCTGAAGACGGCTTCCGCGACTGGTCTGGCCGGCCGGCCTCTGAGCGCGCCGCCGTGCTGCGCCGTATCGCCGATCTCTACGAGGAAAACTTCGCCGAGCTGACCGTCATCACCACCCGCGAAGCCGGCAAGATGATGTTCGATGGCATCGCCGAGGTCCGCGAAGCGGTGGACTTCCTGCGCTACTATGCCAACGACTGCGAGCGACTGGAGACGGAAGAGCCCGGCAAGGCGCGTGGCATCTTCGTTTGCATCAGCCCCTGGAACTTCCCGCTGGCGATCTTTACCGGCCAGATCGCCGCAGCGCTGGCGGCGGGCAATGCGGTGCTGGCCAAACCCGCCGAGCAGACGCCCCTGATTGCCGCCCGCGCCGTCGAGTTGATGCGCGAGGCCGGCCTGCCGGAGGCGGCGCTTCAGCTGCTGCCGGGCGATGGGCCGACCGTCGGCGGTCCGCTGACCAGCGATTCGCGGATCGCTGGCGTGTGCTTTACCGGCTCGACCGAAGTGGCGCAGATCATCCACAAGGCGCTGGTGGAAAATGCAGGACCGGATGCGGTACTGATCGCTGAGACCGGCGGCCTGAATGCGATGATCGTGGACTCGACGGCACTGACCGAGCAGGCAGTGCGCGACATCCTGATTTCGTCCTTCCAGTCTGCGGGCCAGCGGTGTTCGGCCCTCAGGATGCTCTATGTCCAGGAAGAGGCGCGCGAGCGGCTGCTGACGATGCTCGACGGCGCCATGGACGCGCTGGTGATCGGCGATCCGTGGAACACCGACACCGACGTCTCGCCGGTGATCGATGCCGATGCCCAGGCCGAGATTTCTGACTACCTGGCGGCGCAGGAAAAGGCCGGCAAGGTGCTCAAGAAGCTGCCGGTGCCGAGCGAAGGCACCTTCGTCAGCCCGGCGGTCGTCGAAGTCGGCGGCATCGAGGATCTCGAACGCGAAATCTTCGGCCCGATCCTGCACGTGGCCACCTTCAAGGCACGGGATATCGACAAGGTCGTCGATGATATCAACGACCGGGGTTACGGGCTGACCTTCGGTCTGCATACCCGTATCGATGACCGCGTTCAGCAGATCGTCGGTCGCATCCGGGTCGGTAACGTCTACGTCAATCGCAACCAGATCGGCGCCATCGTCGGCTCCCAGCCCTTCGGGGGCGAAGGCCTCTCGGGAACCGGGCCCAAGGCCGGCGGCCCGCTCTACGTCAATCGCTTCCGCCGCACGGCGGCTGTCGAGCAGCTTGAGGCACCCAAGGGTGAGGCGGTCTCTCTCGAGGCGCTGCAGTCGGCCCTCGACGGCCTGGATGCCCGCAACTGGGCGGCGCGACCCGACCGGGTCGAAGTGCTGCGCAAGGTGCTCTCCGGCAAGGGTGGCGTGATTCGCAAGGCGCTTTCCGAGACCGCCGCCCTGGACATGACCCCGCAGACGCTGCCGGGGCCGACAGGCGAGAGCAACCGGCTGGCGATGTATCCGAAGGGTCCGGTGCTGTGTCTGGGACCGACCCTCGACATCGCCATCGCCCAGGCGGTGCAAGCACTCGGCGTCGGCTGCCCGGCAGTGATCGTGGTACCCGGTGCGACCCAGGCCATGCAGGCGCTTAAACAGGCCGGCGCCCCCGTCGCTGAGCTCGACGGCAGCATCGCGGCCGAGACGCTGAGCAAGGTCAAGGGCATCGCCGCCGTGGCCGCCACCGGTGCCGGCGACTGGAACCGCGAGCTGCGCCTCGCGCTTGCCCAGCGCGAAGGCGCCATCGTAACGCTCGAGACGCAGACCATTGCGCCGGAGCGTTATGCGGTGGAGCGCCATCTGTGCATCGATACTACCGCGGCGGGCGGTAACGCCAGCCTGCTGGCAACTGCCGAGTAACCACCTCAGGGGCGACCCACTGGGTCGCCCCGCAGGGTTATCCCACGCGGTTATCCCGACTCCCTCCAACGCTTTTCTCCCTTCCAAACTCGCCCGTATGTCGCCAAGGCGCATACGGGCATTTTTGTGTTCCTACTGCGCTCGGTCCCGCCTGGAGGCGATACGCTCCTGTGTCGATTCGTGTCATGATTTGCCTACAGGTTTCCCCGACGCGGCATTTACCAGGACACTCCCTAACCGCATTGCGTTCGTCACAGCGGAGGTGACATGACGGCATTCCCAAGTCTTTACGATGCCCTGGCCCTGATTGCTCTTGGCGGTTTGGCCGGTTTCATCAATGTGCTCTCGGCGGGCGGCTCGATGCTGACCCTGCCGCTGCTGATGTTCCTGGGGTTGCCTGCGCAGGTCGCCAACGGCACCAATCGGGTGTCGATCGTCTTCCAGAGTCTGTCGGCGGTAGGCAACTTTCGCCGCGCCGGGGCCAGCCAAATAGGGCTAAGCCTGCGCCTGGCGGTGCCGGCGGTGATAGGCTCGCTGCTCGGCGTCTGGCTGGCACTCCAGGTCAGCGATGCCCTCTTCGAGGCGGTGCTGGTCACGGTGATGGCGGCCAGTGCGCTGATGATGCTGCTGCCTCAGCCGCGGCTCGAAACTCGGCCCTTGACCCGCGAACGCCTGACGCCGCTGGTCTATCTGGCGATGTTCGCGATTGGCGTATATGGCGGCTTCATTCAGGTCGGCGTAGGAGTGTTGTTCATCGTCGTACTCTATCGGTTATTGAAGATCGACCTGGCCCAGGTCAACGTCTTCAAGGTCTTTATCATTCTGATTTACACCTTGCCGGCGCTGGCGCTGTTTCTCTATCACGACCAGGTGCGCTGGAGCTATGGTCTGCTGTTGGCGGTGGGAAGCATGAGCGGTGCCTGGCTAGCGGTGCGGGTCAACATGGGGCCTCGCGGGGCGCTATGGGTACGCTGGCTGACGCTTGTGATGATCGGGGCCATCATCGTGCGCCTGGTGGTTGGCTAGCGCTGTCTCTTGTCGAGAGCGCTCGCTCTAGCGTACTAGCACTGCCGGATGGGGGCGCTGTAAAATGGGGTGTGCGCTGTAAAGAGTGCTAATGTAGTAGTGATAGCTTGCGAATCTACCCATGCCACTCGATGAGGATATCACCATGACACGACTGATCGCCCTGACGTTCCTGACCCTGTTTTCCGTGTCGCTGCTGGCAGGCTGTAACACCATGCGCGGTGCCGGCGAGGACATCCAGCAGGGTGGCCAGGCGATCGAGGAAGCGGCCGAAAGCTAGGCCCTCTATCGATAGCGGAAGCCATGACGCTGACGGTGAGCGAGGCCGTCATGGTGAGCGATAACCCAGCGGGGCAGGCCATTGGCCTGCCCCGCTGGGTTGCGGGGACCGGCAGCCTGGTTACGGAGAGGACGTGCGCGAGGCTTCCAGGGCCGCCTGACGCTCGGCGTAATAGCTTTCCTGGGTTTGGCGTGCCTCTTCTTCTGCCTGCTTGCGCAGCTTCTTGCGCAGTGCGGCCTTCTCGAAACGCAGCTGCTGGAGCGGCGTTTCCAGCGGTAGCGGCGGCACCTCGGCCGGCTTGCCGTCACCATCGACGGCCACCATGGTCAGGTAGCAGCTGTTGGTATGACGGATCAGCCGTTCCTTGATCGATTCGGCGACCACCTTGATGCCGACCTCCATCGAGGAACGGCCGACGTGGTTGACCGACGCCAGGAAGGTCACCAGTTCGCCGACGTGGATCGGCTGGGAAAACTTCACCTGATCTACCGACAGGGTCACCACATAGTGGCCGGAATAGCGGCTGGCGCAGGCGTAGGCGACCTCGTCGAGCTTCTTGAGGATGGCGCCGCCGTGCACCTTGCCGCTGAAGTTGGCCATGTCGGGGGTCATCAGCACGGTCATCGAGAGCTCGTGCTGGCGGGGTAGGTCGTTGTGACTCACGGTGGGCTCCAGGGGATGGGAGGCAGAATGCTTATTCTGCTTCCCATCATAGCGTGCTGACCGCGTTCACAGATAGATAACCCTGGCAGTGACTCCTGGCGACAGAGCCTGGCCCTTCGCAAGAGTGGGGAGGCCCTAGCGAGTGCGTAGGGCCTTGGCGAGAGTGTGCGGACGGCACCTACAGGTAGGTGAGGCCCAGCGCGATGATGGCACCGCTGATGAACAGCTGAATCAGGCAGTAGCCCATGATGTCCTTGGCCTTGAGGCCGGCGATGGCCAGCACCGGCAGCGCCCAGAAGGGCTGCAGCAGGTTGGTCCAGGCATCGCCCCAGGCGACCGCCATGGCGATGCGCGGTACATCGGCGCCCAGCGCCGCCGCTGCTGGCAGCATCACCGGTGCTTGCACCGCCCACTGGCCGCCGCCGGAGGGCACGAACAGGTTGACCACGCCGGCGCTGATGAACGACCAGAAGGGCAGCGTTTCGGCGCTGGCGAAGGAGACGAAGGCCTCCGACAGTGTCTGGGCCAGGCCTGACTGCACCATGATCGCCATGATGCCCGCATAGAAGGGGAACTGGATGACGATACCGGCGCCACCCTTGATGGCTTCCTGAAGACTGGCGAGCAGCCGGCGCGGCGTGCGGTGCAGCACGATGGCCAGGAACAGGAACAGGAAGTTGATCACGTTGAGGTTGAGCCCGCCGCCGCGCAGCACGAAGTGGTCAAGCAGGAACAGCAGGCCGGGTATGCCGACCAACCAAGCCAGGGCGCGGCTGTTCTCGAGGCGCTCGGCGGGGCGAGTGATGCGCACGCGGGTTTCCTGTTCTTCCTCCAGCAGTGCCGGGTCCACGTAAACGCTCTCGTCTTCGCTTGGCAGCATCAGGCGGTTGACCAGCGGTACGCTGATCAGCAGCACGCCGACGATGATCAGGTTGAACCAGGAGAAGATGGTCTCGGAGGTGGGGACCACGCCGATCTGTTCGACGGTGAAGTGACCTTCGGTGGCGATGGTCAGCGGGATCGAGCCGGCGAGCCCGGCGTGCCAGATCAGAAAGCCCGAATAGGCACTGGCCACCAGCAGGCGGTAGTCGACGCGGACCTGGCGAGCCAGTTCCTTGGCGAACAGCGCCCCTACCACCAGGCCGAACCCCCAGTTGATCCAACTGGCCAGCAGCGACACCACGGTCACCAGCACGATGGCGCCACCGGCGTTCTTGGCCTTGCCGGCGAGTCCTGACAGTACGCGCTTGACCGGCGGCGTGTTGGCGAGCATGAAGCCGGTAATCAGTACCAGCAGCATCTGCATCGAGAAGGTCAGCAGGTTCCAGAAGCCGTCGCCCCAGAAGCGCAGCACCTCCAGAGGTGTTTGTCGCTCGACCGCGATGGCCGCTACGGCGGCGACCAGTGTCAGCAGCAGCACGAAGATATACGGATCCGGCAGGTAGCGCTCGACCAGCTTGACGGCTGGCCGCGAGAGAAACTTGAGCATGATCGTGGTCTTCTCGTGTATGAGTGAAGTCAGCGAATGACGAATATCCGACGCACCACGTTAGCGGATTGTGCCGTGAAACGACTATCGACCATGGTCGCCCCCGGCGATCCATACATGGCGCCGGTAATGGAGGTAGTAGGCGCCCAGCGTGGCCGAGCGCACCAGCATGAAGGCACTGAAGGCGAGCCATAGCCCGTGATTGCCCATTGGCTGGGTGAGCCACCACAGCGGCAGGTAGACAGCGAGCCCGACGAAGATGCTGTTACGCATCTCGCGGGTGGCGGTGGCGCCGATGAAGACGCCATCCAGCAGATAGCTCCATACCGCGAGCAGCGGCATCAGCACCATCCAGGGCAGGTAGGTGGCCGCCGTGGCGCGCACCTCGGGCAGGTCGGTGAGGAGTGCGACCAGAGCCTCGCCGCCCAGCGCGAAAGCCAGCATGGCCGCGGCGGCGATGGCCAGCGAGAAGCCCCCGGCGCTGCGCACCGCGGCGGCGAACTCGTCCCAGCGCGCCCGGCCCACGGCACGGCCGGTCAGCGCCTCGGCGGCATGGGCGAAGCCATCCAGGCCGTAGGAGGTGAGCATGATGAACTGCAAGAGGACCGCATTGGCCGCCAGCACGGTATCTCCCTGGCTGGCGCCCTGGGCGGTAAAGAACGCCATCGCGAACAGCAGGCCCAGTGTGCGCAGGAACAGCTGAGCATTGACCGCGAACAGCGCTTGATAGGCATTGAGGGCGATCAGCCGCGCACGGTCGAGTTGCCCGCCCAAGACGCCAAGCTGGCGTCTCACCAGCCACAGGCCCGCGGTCAGCGCCGTGTAGTCGGCGATCACCGTGGCCCAGGCCACGCCGTCGCTGGTCATGCCTAGCCCCACCACGAACCATAGATCGAGGGCGATATTTACGCTGTTGGTCAGTACCATCAGGATCAGGGTGACCCGGGAATTCTGCTGGCCGAGAAACCAGCCGAGAATCGCGTAGTTGGCAAGCACCGCTGGCGCGGAGAGGATACGAATGCCGGCATATTCGTGGGCGAGGGCGGTGGCCTCATCGCTGCCGTCGAGCAGCATGAGGCCCAGCTCGATCAGCGGCGTCGAGAACAGAATCAGCCCGGCGCCGATCACGGCGGCCATCACCAGCGACTGGCCGAGCAGGGTGCGCACCTCGGTATCGTCTTCCCGGCCGACCGCCTGGGAGGTCATGCCGGTGGTGCCCATGCGCAGGAAACCAAAGCCCCAGTAAAGGAAGCTGAACAGGGTAGCGCCCAGCGTCACCGCCGCCAGATAGCGGGAGTCCGGCAGGTGGCCGACCACCGCGGTATCGACCAGCCCCAGCAACGGGACGGTGATATTGGAGAGGATGATCGGCCAGGCCAGGGGCCAGATGCGCGGCGCAGCGGTGCGTTGAGTGGACAAACCGTTTCCTCGATCGAGCCAGTGGGTCGGCAGGATACCCTAGGCGTTCCGGAGGCACAGCCCGGAAACGACACAGCCCCATGGCGCGGGGCTGTGTGCAGGATCGGTAGGCGCTTGCCTTAGAAGCGGTAGCCCAGGCTGACCGAGGCCAGGTCGATGGTGTAGTCCTCGCCATTATTGCTGAGGTCATAGCGCTCGTATTCGCCGCGAATCATGACACGATCGATCACGTACTCGGCGCCAACGCCGTAGAAAGGATCGGTGCCGTCTTCGCCGGCAGAATCTTGGTACAGCTGACCATTGATGACAGCATTGCCGCTTAGATCGGCATCCCAGGCAATCATGCCCAGCTTGCCATGAATGCTGAGTCCCCCTTGGATCGGCAGGCGACCGACCAAGGCGGCCCCGAAGCCATCGATTCCGAGCTTGAGGTTGGCACTGTCGCTGCTGCTTGAAGCACTCGCAGTCGAATCGCCAAAGTCCAGATAGCTGGCTTCCACGGCGAAATTGGGGTTGAAGCGGTAGCCAGCAAATAATTTAGTGGCTGTATCGCTATCGTCAGTATTGGCGCCAGCTTGTTCGAGCGAGTCGAGGGTATCGTTATCCACTTTGGCCTGACCGATGCCTGCCCCGAGATAAGGCCCTTCGGCCGGATTGTACTGGTTGCTCTGGGCAAAGACGGGGGAGGCGACCAGCGTGGCCAGCGCGGTAGTGGCGATGAAACGTTTCATACAGCTCTCCTTAGCGTGTAATGAGGAAGTGTTCTTAGGGGGATAGTTGTCGTGTAAATAGGCTTTACAAACTGAGTTTGCATTGCAACATAAGGAAGTGCTGACAGGCTATAGTCAGGCATGCAGTATCTAATGCAAAAGAAGCAAAGCGCATGAGCCAGGGAGCAAGAAAATGGTCAGGATGAGTTCGGTGGTAGTAAGCATGATGATGGCTCTGGCCATCATGTTCGGTAGCGGGCTGGCAAGCGGTCCGGCTTTAGCAGCAGAGTCTGGCCTGGAGGAAGGGCCTAGCGGCGGGGCAATGGTCGCGGATGCGCTGGTGGCTCGGCCGCTGCTGGCTGTGGCAACGGTAGGTGGTACGGCAATATTCCTAGTGACATTGCCGTTCTCGGCGCTGGGTGGCAACGTCGGCGAAGCGGCCGACACGCTGATCAAAACGCCTGCCGAGGCGACTTTCCGGCGTTGTCTGGGGTGCAGCGTCAGCAGGCGTGGCGACGAGTTTTAATTTCATCCCATGATTAGCCAGCCGAAGACATAAACGCCCCACGAGTGAATTCCCCCATGGTGGGGCGCTGATACTTGGCTAAGGAAACTTATGCCCGTTCAGGCGGCGGTGATGGCGTGGTACTTATCCATCAGCTGCTCGCGGGTTTCCTTGCGCTGTGGGTCCAGTGGAATGCAGTCGACCGGACAGACCTGCTGGCACTGCGGTTCATCGAAGTGGCCAACGCACTCGGTGCACAGGCCTGGGTCGATGACATAAATTTCTTCCCCCGGCGAGATAGCGCCGTTGGGGCATTCGGGTTCGCAGACGTCGCAGTTGATGCACTCGTCGGTGATCATCAGGGACATATTAAGGTTACTCCAGGAAAGGGGCTGCTCGAGCGGGAGCGTGAGCCGGCTAATATCCGAGTAAAACGCTCAGCTATTATAACGAGCATCCAGGGCTTCGACGACCCTGGGGTGAACGAGTTTCGAGACATCGCCGCCGAGCTTGGCGATCTCGCGCACCATCGTCGAGGAGATGTAGGAGTTCTCGAGTGCCGGCGTCAGGAAGACGCTCTCCACATCCGGCGCCATGGCGCGGTTCATGTTGGCCAACTGCAGCTCGTATTCGAAATCCGAGACGGCACGCAGCCCGCGCAGGATGATTCGCGCCTGGTGGTGGGCCAGGAACTCGGTGAGCAGGCCTGAGAATCCGGTGACCTCGACGTTGGGCAGCTTTGACACCACCTCCTGGGTCAGCGCCACTCGGGTGTCCAGGTCCAGCGCCGGCTGTTTGCCGGGGCTGGCTGCGATGGCGATGATCACCTTGTCGAACATCCTGGCGCCACGTTCGATCAGGTCAAAGTGACCGTTGGTGATGGGGTCGAAGGTGCCGGGATAGACCACGATGTTCATAGCGCGCCTATTGTGGGTCGTTGGTGTGGTCACTGTCTCGATGGGCGTCGTCGAGAGAGCCGAAAGGGTTGTCGACGGAAAGCGACACCTTCTGAGCATAGCCGGGGATGCCGATCTGATCGGCATCGACCGAAAGCTCGGGGCCTTCCAGTACGCCTTGGCCGAAGCGGTACAGGGCCTGGAAGTGGCCTCGGTCGGCGCCCGCTTCGTAGTCTCGGGAGGCCTCGAGGATAGCCGCGCGGCGATCCTTCCAAGCATCTATCGCGGCCTGGCCGTGGCGCTTGACCAGCAGCCGTTCCGTTACCGCAGGCGACAGCACCAGGCCTGTCGCATTGTTGCCACCAAAGCCCTTGGCGTTGATGAAGGCGGCATCGGCCTCGAAGGCCTGCGGTTCGGCGAAGAAGTGCAGGCGCTCGGCATGCACGTCGTCGGCCACGGCATCGAGCGTGGGAATGCCCGGCAGCCAGCCGTAGGCGAAGCTGCCGAGGGCGCTGACCAACTGGTCGCCGGCGGCACTGCCTTGAGAATGGCCGACGAAGGCCTTGACCGCGACCACCGGCCAGGAGGTGATGCCGTGGGCCGAGGCCACCTGGTGAAAGACGTGGGACTCGGTGGTGCGGTTTTTTGGCGTGCTGGTGCCATGGGCATGCAGGAAGGTGCGCGTGCGCAGGGATTGTTCGCCGAGCATGTCGCGCGCCAGGCTGACGGCCTTGCCAAGGGTGATGTAGTTGCCGATGCCGGGGGCGGAAATCGAGCGCTTCCAACCGTCGGCATTGGTGAAGACGCCGGGCACGCTACCGAGTATCTGAGCACCGGTTTCCAGCGCCAGGCCGTCGTCCATCAGCAGCACGAACTGACTGGCCTCGGCGATGGTGAAGCCACAGTTGCGGGCAAAGGGGCGACAGGCGCGCTGGTAGTCGGCATCGGTGAGCAGGCTGAGGGCGTCCAGCGCCTTGAGGCTGTCATCGTCGGCAAGCGCGCCCATGGTGCGAAAGCCCTCGATGATCTCGGGTGTAATCGGCGCATCGGCGGTGCCGACCATCACCACACGACGGCGACCGCTTTTGATTTCCTCGATGCCCAGACGCAAGTTGTACAAGAAAGTCGCGCAGGCGCCCTGGACGGCACCGGTGGCGCCGACGCTGCCCAGTACATAGGCATTGAGGAAGTCGGCCGGCATCTGGCCATAGCCCAGCGGCATCTGCTTGGAGGTGGCGCGATTGCCCGAGGCATAGCTTTTCAAAAGGCCGCCCCAGCCGGCATCGTCGAGCTGGCCGATGGAGTTGCCGGCGTAGACGGCGATCGCATCCGGGTCGAGGCGGTCGCGCAGTGCCTCCCAGTCGAGGCCACTCTGGCCGAGGCAGTCCGAGGCGCCGAAGATTGCCATCGATAGCCCGCGGGGGTGGTGGACGCTGCGATACAGGCTGCTGGGCTCGAAGCCGCTGGGCAGCTGGCCGGCGGCACGTACCTGAGCGCTGCGGCGTTCGGGCAGCATGACGTCGAACTGCCCCGGCGGCACCGTGACCTCGACATGACGGCGATCCAGCTCACGCACCTGCCAGGTCTCTGGTAGCTGCTCGGGAAGCTGGCGGCGACGCACGTGGAACACCAGCGGTGCCTCGATGGACAGCTGGGCCGGGCGATTGGCAGGGATTCCATCGGCACCGAACATCGGGTCCTCGATGCGGCGGATCAGGGTATGGTCGAGAACCTGCTGTTGGTAGCGGGTGACGATCTGATCGGCGTCCAGTGCCTGGCCGCTTGAATCCTGCCAGGGCGTGCTGCCGTCGGTATTCACCAGACGCATCATCGCCGCCAAGCCGGTCAGGGTGCTGGCCTGGGTGTCCGCGTCGAGGGCCGAAAGGACCGTGCGCCGAAACGCCTGATGGCCCGAGGTTCTGCCGGCAGCATTCACTCCCCCCATGCCGACGATCACCGGTAACTGTGACAAGCCGCTTACCTCATTGTGCTGATGGCGCCTGGGCGCTCATGTTTCCTTCATTTGCAGTCGATAATATCACTGTGGTCGCTACCCCGTCATGCGGGCCTTGGCCCCGCAGGCGGTGGTTTTCATCTTCTTGTCATGAACAGATGTTTGAATCTGCGCCTGGCCGACCGGCCCTGCTAGAATAGCGGGCTCCTTTCTTTACCCGGCCACCGGACGCCCATGCACGCCAATTCTCGAGCCATCGTTACCAATCAGCCTGGCCCTCATCAGGAACTTGCCCGACGCGTTTCCCGGGCGCTTGCCCATCCGCTCAAGAAGCCGATTGCCGAGCACACGCGCAGCGCTTTCGCCGAGGCCGACGCATGGCGCTCAGCGCGAGATCAACCGCTGATTCTCGATGCAGGCTGTGGCGTTGGACTCTCGACTCGTCAACTGGCCGAACAGTTCCCCGATCATGTAGTGATCGGGGTCGATCGCAGCGCCGACCGGCTGTCCCGGGATCATGGCGAGCTTCCGGACAACGCGCTGTTGGTACGGGCCGACCTGGTGGACTTCTGGCGACTGGCACTGGCGGCGGGATGGCAGCCGGCCCGCCACTATGTGCTCTACCCGAATCCCTACCCGAAGGCCGCCCACCTCAAGATGCGCTGGCACGGTCATCCGGTGTTTCCGGCCATTCTCGCCCTCGGTGGGCGGTTCGAGCTGCGCTCCAACTGGCGGCTCTATGTTGAGGAATTCGCGCTGGCCATCGAGCAGGCCACCGGCGAGGTCGTGCACGCCGAGGTTTATCGGCCGGGCGGTGACTTTCTGACGCCATTCGAGCGCAAGTATCACGCCAGTGGCCAGTCGCTATGGCGGCTTCAACTCGATCTGCCGCCGGCTCCCGAGCTGCTGCCCACACCCTGAAGTGCCACTGATTTAGCGCTCCTGGTGACCACGAAACCCCTGGCCCAGCGATTGACGAAGCCAACGTGCCACCGGGCACTGGGCGCTATCGCGACGGGCGACCATTTCCACCTCGATGCGTGGTGCTACCCCAAGCGCCTCACCAGTCAAGGTGGTCAGGTGATCGCGGAAGGCCGGGTAGCTAGCGATATGCTGCGGCACCAGCGCCCAACCGAGCCCGCGCGTGGCGAGCTCTGCCATCGAGTAGAAGCTGTTCAGGCGCCAGAACCTCGCGCTGGTGGCTTGGTCGTCTGCGCTAGCGGTGCGCGAGGCGATCACCAACTGGCGATGGCTTGCCAGGTCAGTGAGGTCGGGTGTTGGAAGCTTGGCCAGTGGGTGATCTCGGGCCACCACCAGTACTTGCTTCAGATGAGCGATGCGCTGTCCTTCCAATAGCGGGCCGCGGGCCTGCTGACTGAGCAGAATACCGATGTCGGCGGTGCGATCCTCGACCCAGCCGGCGATGTCGCCCTGGGCGCCGTAGAGCAGCGTCAGTTGTAGTGCCGGATAGCGATGGGCCAACGCCTCGAGGGTGGTATCCACCGGCGGCATTTCGACCAGGGCTTCGTCGATGGCCATGACCAGGCTTGCTTCCTCACCCTCGGCAATGGCTCGGGCCCTGGCATCCAGCCGCTGGCATTGATTCAGCACCGCCCTGGCCTCGTGCAGCATTGCCTCGCCGGCCGCCGTCAGCTGCGGCAGTCGTCCCTGGCGGTCGAAGAGCATGAAGCCCAGATCATCCTCCAGGTGGCTGATGGCGGTGCTGATCGCCGATTGGGCACGCCTCAGCCGGCGCGCCGCGGCAGAAAACGAGCCCTGCTCGGCGGCGGCGATCAAGCATTCCAACTGATCCAGGGTCCAGCGCATAGAGGCCTCCTGTGGAAGGGGATGACGGCAGAGTGCTTGGTCGATCTATCAGGATATCAGATGGAATCTAACTAGATGCTATCTCTCCTGTGGTTAGAATGGCCGGAAGTTTTTAGGTATTCGTCGTCGTGTTCACCGTTGCATCGGTCGCAAGCTTCATGGCTCGGACATCTCGATGCGAGAAGGTCTCATTGGAGGGGGCATGCGTTCGGTAAAGGAAAGGCTCTTGCACAGCGTGCTGTTCGAGGCCGGTGGCCTTATGGTGGTGACCCCGCTTGCCAACGTTTTCAGCGGCCATGGCATGGGGCAGTTGGGGGCGCTGGGGGTCGCAATGGCCACCATGGCGATGCTCTGGAATCTGATCTGGAACCGCATCTTCGATCACTGGGTGCCAAGCCGGGAGCGCAGCTTTCTGCAGCGTCTCGTTCAGGCCCTGGGGCTCGAGGTCGGGCTGGTGGTGCTGACTTTGCCCGGCGTGGCCTGGTGGCTCGAGATCGGATTTGTCGAGGCCCTTTGGCTTGATATTGGCTACGTGCTTTTTTTCCTGGCTTACGGCCTGATTTTCAATACCCTTTTTGATCGAGCGGTGCGCCGTCACCTGGCGCGGGGAGGTAGCTCATGACCTATGTATTCCTGGCGTTGGCCATCATTGCCGAAGTCGTTGGCACCACCGCTCTCAAAGCGTCCGAGGAGTTCTCGCGGTTTTGGCCGAGTGTACTGGTGGTCGTCTGCTATGGGCTCGCCTTCTATTTACTGTCGCTGGCGCTGCGCACCCTGCCAGTGGGAATCGCCTATGCCTTCTGGGCGGGGCTCGGCATCGTGCTGGTCACCTTGATCGGCATCGTGGTCTATGGTGAGCGCCCCGACCTGCCGGCGGTATTGGGGCTAGGGATGATCATTGGCGGCGTGGTGGTGATTCAGGTATTTTCCAGCGTGGCGTCTCACTGAGGCCGGTACACGTCTCTTTATCGAGGCCCGGTGCCGCCTCTTTATCGAGGCCCGATGCCGCCTCTTTATCGAGGCCCGGTGCCGCCTCTTTATCGAGGCCCG
>CETM01204761.1_pt1 | contig 44873 bp, 51 predicted proteins | sample 361451 | NCBI WGS metagenome assembly CETM01 (sample SAMEA2622690, study PRJEB7988) | marine metagenome | isolation source: saline water (ENVO:00002010), including
TACCCCTGCTCAAGTTAAAGGCTTACTTAAGCATGAGTGTTATCACTTGGTTTTTGATCATACTACAACCCGCCGACGCGACCCCCACATTATTTGGAATTATGCTACTGATTTGGCGATTAATTCTCTGATTGCTGAAGAAGAATTGCCTGAAGGTGGTTTGATACCAGGTAAAGCATTTACTCCTCTTACACCAGAACAGATTGCTCAAATGGGTGATGACGCTGCGCAACGATATGCAATGGTATCTGCAAAGATTGCATCATTTCCAAAAGAAAAGCATTCTGAATGGTATTTTGCGGAACTTATGAATGACGATGATGTAAAAAATGCAATAGAGTCTAGTGAAAAAATGAACGGCAAATCTCTTGCACAAGCCCTTGCCGATGGAGATGTTAAAGTCGACGAAAACGGAAATCTTGTTGATCAAGATGGCAATGCTGTTACAGTTGTTCCGGGTTCCGGTGATGACGGAATGGACAGCCATGAAGGTTGGGACCAACTTTCAGATGAGCAGCGCGAATTGGTTAAAGGTCAGATTAAACAGGCTCTTGAAGAAGCAGTTAAGAAATGTGATGGTTCAAATAGTTGGGGCTCTGTTGGCGCCGCAATGCAAAAGAACCTTAGAAAAATGATATCAAAAGATATCCCGTGGCAATCTGTTCTTAAACAGTTTTGCGGAATGACCCGCCGCGCTGACAGGGCTTCTTCGATTAGAAGAATGCACCGTAAATATCCGGGTATTCACCCAGGTGCTTTTAGAGATTATAAAGCTAATATCGCTGTTTATCTCGACCAATCAGGGTCAGTTTCTGATAGTGACCTCGAACTTCTTGCTTCTGAGTTAGATGGTTTGGCAAAAAGAGTTGAGTTTACATTGTTTAATTTTGACACTGAAGTCGATGAAAATAGTGAGCGTGTTCTCCGGAAAGGTCGCCAAGTTAACCTTACAAGAACCCGCTGTGGTGGTACTGATTTTAGATGTGTCCAAGATCATGCTAATAAACATTCAGGTCGATTTGATGGCTACTTGGTACTAACAGATGGATATGCTCCGGATCCCGGCGGATTTAACAAACTTAAAAGAGGTTGGGTAATAGTTCCAACCGGCCAACTTCAGTTCTCAAAATCTTCTCGAGATTTTCATATCAAAATGAAAGAGAAACCAGGAAAAAGATAAAACTTTGTAAAATAAGTTTTATTGCTATATAATAAATTAGATAAAAAAGAGAAACAGCTTCTTGGTTGTTGATTGATTTATGAGCGCAGGTTTTGTTTCTCTCCTGCGCTCATTTTTTTATAATTCACACGGGTCTGCCGGTGTACATGTTGTCGTATTTTTCAAGAAGCTATCAATTTGTTCAACAGTCGCGCCAAAAGTCATATGGTGAAATTCTGTTAACACTGCAGAAACAACACCGACCAATTCTCCTCTTCTGTTAACTACAAATCCACCACTGCTTCCTCCAACAGCGGGTATACTCCAGATCCCGTTTCTTGAGCCATCTACACCCGAATAATAACCATCGTAAAAATGCAAAAAACCAGGCTTATACATTCCAGCTGGATATCCAGCATAATAAACCTTGTCTCCTCTTGTCGGGTTTTTAGAAGCTAAAGGAATTAAGTTTTTCTCAAATTGAATTCTGATTAAACACAAATCACCCCAGTGTTGAATAGCTATTACATCACCCGGGTAAAAATTTCCATTTACATCGTAGACTGTAAATTCTTCATCTAAAAAAACCATTTCAGGATTTGGCATACAAACATGCCCAGCAGTCAAAACATCTGTCCAGCCTTTGCCTCCTCTAATAGCTCCTCCAGTGCCAGACATTGCAGCTAATACTTCGCCACCAATCTCTGGTTCATCTCCAGGTACTTTGAATTCTCTTAGAATAAAAAATGCAGACTCCTGATCAATAGGATGGTCTGCATGCATCGATACACTAATTTTTGGAACTTTTCTACCACAACAAGAAACAACAAAACATAACATCAATGTTAAGATTAGAAATCTTATTAAATTCTTTTTCTCCACACCATATCCTCCCTCCAGGTTCACAACTCTATAAAATTAAGTATGATAAAGAAAGAACAAATTTTATCTTTATTTTGGGGGAAAAATGAAAAAAGTAGTTTTGCTTGACATGGATGGTACACTAACACCGCCTAGGAAAAGAATGGAAAGAAACATTCTAAGATCTCTAGAAGAGCTACAGAACAATAATTTTGAAATCGCAATTGTATCCGGGTCAGATTTAGATTACATAAAAGAGCAATGTGATATTATGTGGGATATCTGTTTAATTAATTACGAAAGTCTCCATATTTTACCTTGTAATGGAACAAAATATTACAAATTTTCAAGTAAGGGTTTTGAAAAAAAATATGAACTTGATATGAAAAACCATATTGGGGTTTCTAAATATGGCAATATAATTAAAGCACTTTTAGATTCGCAAACAGCTGTAAGGTATAGTTTGGGAGGCTCAAGCATCCCTTTATCTGGTACTTTTATTCAATATAGAGGATCCATGGTTAACTGGTGTCCAATTGGACGAGATGCATCAGATGACGAAAGAAAAATCTGGATAGAATTAGACAATAAATACAAGATACGAAAAGCTATGCATCGCAGATTATTATCAAGTCCAGCATTTGCAGATATTACAATCAAAATGGGGGGAGAAACTTCTTTTGATATTTATCCTAAGGGTTGGGATAAAACATATGCTTGGAAAGTTTTTAAAGAATACCAAAAAATATATTTTGTTGGTGACCGTTGTTCTCCTTCTGGCAATGATTTTGAAGCTTATCAAATGGCAGGACAAAATGGTTTTGAAACATCAGGGCCCCAAAAAACAATAGAAATTATATCCGAAATAATTAATAGGTAACAACATGAAATATGACCAAAAGCAAAAAGCTCCTAAGTCCGAAGTTGAAGATGCTTTACATGAAATTTGCATTGAAGATATTGGCGAAGAATATCGAATTTTATGGCAGTCTGACGATGGTGGAAACCATGTAGTAGTTGCGTTTGAAGGAATATGCCCCCCAAAATCTAAAGAACTTATAAAATCTCCGTTCATGGGTTGGAGATTAATTAAATTAATTTGCCCTATAGGATATTTGGAAGTTTTTCATCCATTAAACAAAAAATGAATTTAAGAATAGGAGACTTAGTAGAGGTACGGGTTGAAATACATGGCGTACCTCTACTAGAGGGAGTAGGAATTATAATGGACAAAGGTGATCCAGATGTCCATCCCGATAATCCCCCTATTAAAGATGGGTGGATAATTTATTGTGAAAACAGTTTTTGGTTTGTCAGAGAACAATATATGAAAAAATCTACTTCCAGCACTATAGATTATAATATAGCATTTGTTTAAGCAAAGTAAAGGCTGAACAATACATCTATACTCGGTACAATAAATGCATAACTTACCAACCTTCAAGGGTGTACTATGCAATATTGTACCGGAGATTTAATTCAGGTTTTAGAGACTGAGTTTTGCTATATACTCTCAGAACAGTTTGGAACTGTTCAAATACCAAATATTGAAATATTTGGTTCTATTGGAATAATTAATGAAATCATAAATAATGAATATGAATTATTAATTAACAACGAATTAATTTATGTTGTATCGCCAAATTTAAGGAGATTATAATGCTAACAGCAATGGGTGACGTCATGAGGCGTGCTTACGAAAAAGGCTGGATCACAACTCGTGATGGGAACATAAGCCTGTGCAGAAGGAATTCTAAGACTTTATATATAACCCCATCAGGGTGGCGCAAAACCATACTCCACCCAGAACACATTATGAAAGTTCGTATAACTCCCGCTGGTTGCAATATTATAGGTAAACCAGAAGCAACCCCCTCTGGCGAGCTAGATATGCATCTCCTTCTCCAAAGATATCATAAACCCACCCGCTCAGTAGTTCATCTTCACCCAACAAACATTATTGCAGCCATATACGCCGGCTGGGATTTACAAAAATTATCTGCCGAATTTCCAGAAGTAAGTCGATATACAAGAGTCGGTCCAAGCGTTCCAGTCCTTCCAGTGACTAGTCCTGAATTAGCTCGAGCAACCTTCAACGCAATGAGAAGTCCAGATTCAAACATACTTATTTATGATATAGTTGGGCAAGCCAATCATGGAGTCTGTGCAATAGGAGATAATCCCTGGGATGCGTACGAACATATAGAAAGACTAGAGCACATTTGCGAGATAGTGCTTCGTTCTGGGATGAAACCGCCAGGCCTGGCGATTTAGTTTGGTGTAAAATTAATGGTACTCGCCACTCATTAGGGATTGTTATTGATATAGAGGGTTATGATTATTGGAATTATCAAGAATCATTTTCTAAATGGAAATATAAAATATGGATTAATGGTCAAATATTAATTTTCCAAAGTTGGAAAATTTCAAAGGTTTGATTGTAAACCAATTATAAAAATTGTATTATTTAAATAACCATGGAGCTCAACCACAATGTTTAAATATACTTCCTATTTTCCATATAAAAAAACTAGAAAAGAACAAGAAAAAGCAATAGAATTTGCTCTAGATGCTTTTATAAATAAAAATAAAAAATTCGTAATCATCGAAGCTGGGACCGGAGTAGGGAAATCAGCAATTGGATACACAATTGCACGTTATCTTTTAGATCATCAGAATGTATCTTCTGGATACACTTCAGCAGCATACTATCTTACCACACAGAAAATCCTTCAAGCTCAGTATATGAATGATTTCTCACCTTCTGGCATGCTCTCTTTGAAATCATCCTCAAATTATAGGTGCCAATATTATAAAACGAAAACCTGCCAAGAAGCTCGACGTGAATTAAAAGCCAGCCAAGATGAAAAGTTCAAGGCCTGTTGTGGCGGAGGTTGTCATTATGTTAAAGAAAAAAACCGTTTTATCAACGGTTATCACGGAGTAACTAATTTTCCATATTTCATGACAGAAATTAATCATTCTGGGCACCTTCCTCCAAGACAGATTACGGTTATCGATGAATGCCATAATGTAGAATTGGAAATGAGTAAATTTGTTGAAGTTGTTGTGACGGAACATTTTTCGAAAGCAATATTAAAAATACAGATGCCACAACTAAAAACACAATTTCAAGTTGCCAATTGGATTAAAAAAACATATATGCCAAAACTATCAGCCATGCGAACAAAAATGGCTAACATGCTAGAACAACAAGGGATAAAAAACAGATTATCCGATTTTATATCCCTTGAAAGAAAATGGTCTATGATTGAGTCGCACCACTCTAAACTATCGCGATTTTTAGAATTATATGATAAAGATAATTGGGTAATGAATATTGCAACTACAGATAAAAGAAAAGGGAGGCGTTTTGAATTCAAGCCAATTGATATTGCTCCTTATTGTAGTCAGTACCTATTTGATAAGTCTGAACACTGTCTTTTAATGTCGGCAACAGTCATGAATAGAGAAGCATTTTGCAGAATTTTAGGAATAACTCCTGAAGATGCTGAATTTATCTCTATTCCAAGCCCATTCCCAGTTTCTAATCGTCCAATTATTGTTTCCCCAATAGCAAAAATGGGTAAAAAAGATATTGATCAAGGGCTTCCAAAAATGGCAGCTGCTGTACAAGCAATCATGGAAGAACATAGCAACGAAAAGGGAATTATTCACTGCCACTCTTATAAAATCGCAAGATATTTGAAAGAAAATATTAATTCTAGAAGGTTACTAATTCATGATTCTACAAACAGGGATAAAATACTTTTTAAACACTGCAATGATTCCCGCCCGACTATTCTTTTAAGTCCTTCAATGTCTGAAGGAGTCGATTTAAAAGGAGATGCCAGCAGGTTTCAAATAATATGTAAAATCCCGTATCCTTATTTGGGCGACAAACTCGTCTCAAAAAGAATGAATAAATGGAAATGGTGGTATCCTTTACAGACAGCTAAAACTATTGTACAATCTGTAGGAAGATCTGTAAGAAGTTCAAATGATCACGCAGTAACTTATATCCTCGATGCCGGATGGAATTATTTCTGGAGCAAAAATAAAAATATATTTCCTCCTGACTTTAATAATTGCTTAAAATAAAGGAGGTAATACATGGCAATTTTTCAATCTATACAAGATTTACGTATTCATCTAGATGCTATTGGTGATACAAAAGAAATCTATATGACATCCGGAGGTTTCGATCCTCTACACATCGGACATGTAAGATGTATTTTAGGGACAGCTCATCTAGCAAATAATAGATACAAGTACCCTATAGCGTTAAAGCCAAACGTTGTCATTGTAGTTAATGCTGATTCATTTTTGGAAAGAAAAAAAGGATATGCATTCATGCCCTTAGCCGAAAGGATGGAAATTATTAATGCTCTCGAAGGTGTTGATTATGTTGTACCATGGGAAGCGGTACCCCCTGATCAAACTGTAATCGAAGCTATTAGGGCTTTAAAACCTAATTATTTCACCAAAGGCGGTGATCGATTTGATGCATCAACAATTCCAGAGTGGAATATTTGCCAAGAAATTGGATGTCAAATAATAACCGGGGTTGGATCTGGAGGAAAAATTCAAAGCAGCAGTGAATTAATCCAAAGGGCTAATAAACAATTCCAAAGGAATAATATCAAATGAATTTACCAAAAAATAAACAGTTAATTATTTTTGATTTCGACGAAACACTCTGTACTACCCAGGGTCTTGTTAAAAGAATAAATAAAAAAACATCAGTTGAAGATTTCCTTACTCCTGGCAAATACTCCGCCTGGCGCGAAACGGGAGAATACGACAAAAACCCCAATATTTGGGATTTAGATTTTTCAGATTTTACAGGATATCCCGAAAAAGGGTCACCAATATTAGATACCGTATCAAGCTTAAGAGATTATTTAATGGATGATTCTTGTATTGTTGCCCTGGTTACTGGCAGAGATGAACTTCTTGGCCCCCGACAATGGTTATCTGCTCACAAATTAGACATATCAAATATGATATTGATGTGTTCAGGCGACCCAAATAAAAGACCTTGTTTTGAAAGTCTTATAAATACTCTTCTTCCTAAAAGTATAATAATTTATGAGGATTGCCCTGCATATATTTCCCAGTGTGAAGAAGTTAGTGCAAAATACAAAATTCCTTGTGCTGGAATATTAATTGGAGATGGAAATATTAGGTGGGATTGGAAAATAAAAAAAGGAGAATAATATGGTGTCATCAAAACCAAGAATAATCGAAAAACCATGGGGTCAAGAAGAAATTTGGGGAGATATTCCTGGAAAATGTACGGGGAAATTTATTCAAATTAACCCGGGGCAAAGATTATCAAGGCAATATCATGAAAAAAAAGATGAATCAATCTGTGTTCTAGAAGGTTGTCTAAGACTTGAGATAGGAGAAGATCCAGATGGAAACCCATCATCAGTTTATATAGCTGGACCTGGTTTTTCATATGATATTCCTGCCGGCACTATTCATCGATTTTGTTCACAAGATAATAATCTGGTAAGGCTAGTTGAAGTTTCTACTTATTATCCGAATGATGTAATTAGACTATGTGATGATTATAAACGTTAGGAGATAAAGAATGAAGGACGGTGCTGGGTTTATTGTATATAGAAAATTTGAAGATAAAATTCTTTTTTTGGGTCTAAAAGGGCCTGAATTTATAAGAAAAAGATCAAAAGGAACTTGGGATATCCCAAAAGGAATTAAAGAACCAGGAGAATCAGATTGGGCTTGTGCAGTGAGAGAATGTTGGGAAGAGGCTGGAATTGATATAGATACTACCGACCGACGGTCAGGCCCACTCAATCTATCGCGCTTAACAATTTTTCTAGTAGAAACTCATCAAGACCCATTTCTCCAACGGAATCCTATGACCGGAATTAATGAACACGAAGATTATGAATGGTTAACACCAGGTGAAATAGAAGGAGATTGTTATTATTGGTTACAGCCCGCAATTATTTGGGCAAGAACACATTTAGGAATTTGATTTATAAATTTCAGAGTGCAATTCATATTTATTAATAGGAAATTTGGAGCTTATTTATGGGAAGCGTTTTTTCACATCACAAAACAACAGCAGATCGTTCAGCATCAGACCGACGTCGCCATAAGCAAAAAATCGAAAAAGCAATCCGCGAAGGAATTCATGATATTGTAGCAGAAGAATCGATTATTGGCCAAGATGGAAAGAAGAAAATCCGTATTCCTGTGCGAGGAATAAAAGAATACAAATTTGTATATGGAAAAAATTCTTCAGGAGGAGTTGGAGCCGCCGGAGAGCATGATGTTAAACGGGGTCAAAAAATTGGTCAAAACCCCCAAACTAGCCAAAAGCCTGGTACCGGAAAACCTGGAAACGAACCGGGCCAAGAATACTATGATGTTGAAGTTACTTTAGAAGAATTAGCAGATTATTTATTTCGCGATTTAAATCTTCCCGATCTAGAAAAGAAACAAGCAAAATATATCTTTTCTGAGAAGTGGAAAAGGAAAGGTTACAGAAACGAAGGGATCCGCCCTAGATTAAGTAAAAAAGAGACAGCAAAACGACGTATACGACGAAAAAAAGCAGCAATCCGCTCAGGAACTTATGATCCAGAATCAGATGAAAATTTTTCTTTCCGTGAATCCGATTTGAGATATAAACATATTAAAAAAGACGAAAAACATGCATCGAATGCAGTAATATTTTTCATAATGGATGTCTCAGGATCGATGAGTACTACTAAAAAATATTTAGCTCGGTCTTTTTTCTTCTTGTTGTATCATTTTATTAGAAGCAGATATGAGAAAACAGAAATCGTTTTCATAGCCCATGATACCCAAGCATACGAAGTAGATGAAGATAAATTTTTCCACCGTGGATCAGGTGGTGGAACTTTAGTTTCCCCTGCTTTGGAATATGTCTGTGATGCAATCGACAAAAGATACGATTCTGCTTCCTGGAATATCTACGGATTTCATTGTTCAGATGGAGATAATTGGCCCAGCGATAATGATAAAACAAAGCAATATACTGAAAAACTTAAACAACGCTGTCAATTATACGGATATTGCGAGATAGAGCCAAAAGAAGAAAGTCTTAGGTGGATGAATGAAACAGCTTTAGGAAAATTATATGAACCTTTAGAAGATGAAAAATTTAAAGTAGTTTTTATAAGAGAAAAAAATGATGTTTGGCCAGCTTTTAAGAAATTTTTTGGCGGTGAAAGATGAAAAAAGGAACCGTAGTAGGAACTGGATGGAGTTATAGGAATAAAAAAATCCAAGATACTAAAACCGACTTTGGAATAATAATATCATCTACACCATACAATGCGTTTTGGTTAGTTGAAACTATCAAACAAAGAAATGGAAAATGGATTCAAGATTATCATGAAGATTTTACAGATGTAGTTTCTGTTTTATGGTCATCTGGAGAAATATCCGATCATCCAATATTAAACCTATACGAGGTATCAAAATTATGAGTAATTGGGATTTATTAGATCTGCAAGAGTGGGATGAAAAAATCTGTGAGATTGCACAGAAGCATAACCTTGATTGGTATCCAATAACGTATGAAACATGCGATTATTACGAAATGATTGGGAATATGTCATATCACGGCATGCCAACCCATTATGGACATTGGTCCTATGGCAAATCGTTTGAAATTCAACGAAGCCAATACAATGCCGGCGCCACAGGTTTGCCTTATGAATTAATTATTAATTCAGATCCTTGTATATCATATTTGATGCGCGAAAACCCTCTATATTTACAAATTCTTATTATGGCCCACTGTGTAGGCCATTCTGATTTTTTTAAGAAAAACCGCCATTTTATGTATACTAGAGCTGACACGGTTGTTCCTAGAATGCGTAATGCTAAAAAACGTATCCAGAAATATATTGAAAATCCAGCAATTGGTATTGAAAAAGTTGAAAATTATATTGATGCTTGTCATGCTGTTTCTTACCAAGTCCCTCGTCATCCTGTTGATTACCAAGATTTAGCTGAGGAATATAAAAAATATTCAGATGCAAGATTAGATCAAAAAGATTTCGACCCAACATTGATCCCACCTTATCCCGAACATGATCTTCTTGGCTTCATTGAAGCCCATGGGGAAAACCAAGAAGATTGGCAAAAAGATATTATTTCAATTGTAAGAGATTCTGCATATTATTTTATGCCCCAAATAAGAACAAAAACAATGAATGAAGGCTGGGCATGTATGTGGCATTATAAAATTCTTCATGAATTAAATCTTCCACAAGAATTTCATATACCTTTTTTGAAATCTCACAACCAAGTAGTTCGCCCACATATTGGGAGAATAAATCCTTATCATTTAGGTTTTCATCTATTTAATAAAATCGAAGAGAGATATGGTTTAGAAGAATGCTTTTTAGCCCGTGAAGTCCACAATGATGAATCTTTTATTAGACAATATCTTACTCGAGAAGACTGTGAAGAATTAAATTTATTTTCGTTTTCCCCTGCGGACGATAATTACATAATAGATGATGTCAGCGATGAAGAGGGATGGGAATCAGTGAAAACTAGACTTCTAAAACAAATCGGCGGAAATTCTATTCCGTCAATTTACGTAGAAAGTATTGATTTAGGCCATATCTTAATTTTGCATCATGAACATGACGGAAGAGATATTCAAATAGAACACGCCAACCAAGTTGTACAACATTGTAAACATTTGTGGGGAAGCGAAGTAAAGTTAATAACGATGGTGGATAATGCACCATATGAAATTTAGGAGCAATCGAATTATGTCAAACAAATTTTTGGACCTGATTAAAAAACAACGAAACAAGAGAAAGGAAAAGAAATTTGAGGGAACTTTTCTTGATTATTTAGAGCTAGTTCAATCTAATCCATCGATTGCAAAGCTAGCTCATAAACGATTATATGATGCCATTGAATCCAAAGGTATTTCTATAATGTCAGATGAAAACCCCAGAAAAAGAAAAATCTTTAATGGTGAAAACATTAGAGTTTATGATTATTTTTCCAAAGAATTTTTTGGAATGGAACATGTCATTGAGAAATTAATGAGGTTTCTTAAAGGAGCAGCTTTACGTGGTGAAGAGTCTAGACAAGTTCTACTGTTAATGGGCCCAGTTGGAGCAGGGAAATCAGCTTTAACAGAACACATTAAAAAAGCATTAGATGGTGAAAAATATTTTCACTTAGATGGAGACCCTCAGCGTGGTGAGCCTTTACAGCTCCTTCCAAGGTCACTAAGAGAAGATTTCGAAAAACTACTTGGTGTAAAAATTGAAGGTGATTTAAGCCCCATTGCGCGCTGGAAACTCTTAAATGAGCATAGCGGTGAATATGAAAACTTCCCTGTGGTACAGGCTTCGTTTTCACAGAGAGGACGTAGAGGTATTGCTTCTGTCCCACCCATGGATGCAAATAGTCAAGATGTTTCAGTTTTAATTGGTTCAGAAGATATTTCGAAACTTGATAAATATTCCGAAGACGACCCGCGGGTATTAAATCTAACCGGTGCTTTCAACGTCGGTAATCGAGGATTGGTTGAATTAATCGAAGTCTTCAAAAACGAAATTGAATTTTTGCATACAATCATTACAGCAACTCAAGAAAAAAGGGTACCTGCCCCTGGAAAACATGATATGGTCTTTTTTGACGGAGTAATTCTTGCCCACTGTAACGAATCAGAATGGAATAGATTTAAATCAGAGCATACTAACGAAGCTATATTAGACCGAGTTGTAAAAATTAATGTTCCTTACATTTTAGAACTTGATCAAGAAATTAAAATTTACGAAAAAATCCTAAGTAGATCTGATTTCAATGCGCATATTGCTCCCCATACTATTAAAGTTGCTTCAATGTTTTCTGTAATGAGTAGATTAAAACACTCAAACAAGTGTGATCTTTTAACTAAAATGAAGATTTACAACGGAGAAGAAGTTATTGAAAAAGGCAGAGTCAAAAAGATTGATATTAAAGACCTAAAAGAAGAATCACGAAATGAAGGTATGAAAGGAATATCTACTAGATTTATCATGAAATCAATTGATCATGCACTAACTGATGAGAGTAAAGCGTGTGTTACACCTATAGGGGTTATGAAATCTCTTACAAAAATGGTAAAAGAACAAATCGTAGATGAAGATTTCCGAGAAAAGTGTTTAGAAATTATTCAAAAAACCGTTAGAGAAGAATATCTTAGAATCTTAGAAACCGAAATTGCAAAAGCGTTTATTACAGCCTATGAAGAGCAAGCTCAATCTTTATTTGATACGTATTTGGATAATGCTGAAGCATATACAACTAAATCCAAAATCAAAGATCCAATTACTGGCGATGAATACGACGCCGATGAAAAATTTATGAAATCAATTGAAGAAGTAATAGGAATTTCAGGATCCGCCCGCCAAGGATTTAGATCCGATGTTACTGCATATATGTTTGCAAAAATGCGACATGGAGAAACAGTAGATTATAGAAGTTACGAACCTTTAAAAGAAGCCATTGAAGCTTATTTAATCAATTCGGTAAAAGATATGGCAAGAATCGTCACCAAAAGCAAATCTCGAGATGATGACCAAAGAAAAAAATATAGTGATATGGTCCAGACTCTAGTCGACGAATATGGATATAATGAAGATTCTGCAGAAGAAATTTTAACATATGCATCAAATAATCTCTGGAGGGATTCGTGAAAATAAACATAGGCATGCCAGAAATCTTAATAATATTTAGCCTTTTTATGTATAGTCAATCTTTTTGGTTCAGTGTAATTGCTTTTTCTATAGGTGTAATTTCACGACTCTGTGCTGTTGCACTAGATCGAGCTGAAGAGCAGGAAAAAATAAAGAAGACAAGCGAAATTATAGAACAATCAGCTGATAAATTTACTGCTTTTTTAGCAACTTTAGGAGCAAAACCAAACGGGTTTCATTAATGAAAAGAGTTTATGAGCCAGCACAAAATTCTGCATGGTTAAAAAATCTATTGATTTCATGTTACGGTATATGGGATCATCATAAAATGATTCATTACGAAGATAAAATATATAAAATTCGCCCTCCTTCTACTATGAGATGGGTTTTTGAACAACAATGCTCCGGCTCTAAATTAGCATTAAGAAATATATTATTAGATCATCTACAATCTATGGAAAAAGAAGCACCAGGTTCTTCGCCATTATTAGTAAAATTTTTATACAACGATGTAAAAAAGATCTCATATTCAAAAGCAACATCTGAAGCATCATTAAATTTATCATCGCAATTTTTGCATGGGGAAGAACTTAAAATATTTCAAGCATTAAAATCTATTTTAAGTTCAACTGCAAGAATAAATTTAAAAATTGGAAATTATAATCGTAATACCATTAAAGTAATCAACGCTAATAAATTTCCTATAGGTCTAGATCCTGTTTTCTTTAAGTCGGTTGGATCTAAATCGCTTTATTTAAATGATGCCAAAATTATTATAATTGAAGGAGCTCCTCAGTCAATAGGGGAACTTGATAGGTTACTAACGAAATCACATGAACTAAAATGGAATGTATTACTAATTGCAAGATCATTCCCCGAAGAGGTTTCTTCAACCTTAGCTGCAAATTGGATTAAAGGATCTTTATCTGTATTACCGGTAGTTTATGGAAACAGCGTAGAAAATATTAATACCTCTATTGATATAGCTTCAATAACAAGTGCTCTCCCTATCTCTTCGAATTTAGGAGATGTACTATCTCTTTCGGTTGTTGATTCAGAAAAACACGGTTTCTCTCCCCATCTTTCTGTTGATGATTGGGAAACAATTATTACTTCGAATATTACAGATAATTATCATTTAAGATCGTTGTGTTCTAGATTAGAATCTTCAACAGACCATAATGAACAAGAAATATTATCACAAAGAATTTCTTCATTATCCTCTGAGGTCATAGAAATAAATTTAAAAAATGAAAACCCTATCATTTTCGAAAACCTAGATAACGCACTTAAGACATTTCAAGAATATACAAGATCTGGTATTTTAAATACAAACATTGGAAAAATCCCCTATTCCCATTTTAATACAGCCTTAAAGCACTCAAAAGCATTCAAGGACAAAATCGAGTCCATAGGCGGATTTTTATTATGTCCTGAATAGTATACGAATAAAATATTTAACATATTATTCTATAGGGACCATATTTATTATAGGAGGTAACCTCATATGGAAAAAATACTATCAACATATCAAGATATAACATCTATTATTAAAGACACAGCAATTAGAGATGTTTTAGAAGTATTAACCGAACTAGGCGCTGATCAGCACGATAAAACAAAAGTAGTTGCCGTAATTGAATCAGCCTTTGCTACTCATGGCGCCAATGGTTATGAAGTGCTTCAGCAAACAATTATTAGCAGAGTAAAAACTTCTACCCCAAGAGGAAGAGGTAAGACAAAATAGTGTCTGGAATCAAGCATTTAGTTGAATGTCACTGTGTTTTACCTCAATTTAGAAAAACACAGAATCCAAAATATCATAAGTTTATAGTATATTCTACTTTTGATACTTCGGGAGGAATAATTCCAAAGTTCGCTAAATGTAATAACTGTGGTGTAATTCATCAAGTTATAGATGTTTGTAAATCCGAAATTCAATTAGGCAAAGAAGTCGGAGCTGTATTAGAAGCAACTGATTTAAAAATGCTCATACCAGATAATTTAGTCTCTATTTTAGAAAGTTATAATTGTGAATTACCAGATTATGAACATGTTTTAGACATATTACAAAACGAAGAATGGGATTCGCATATTATATTACACCGTGAAGATGAAAAAGATGAGACTGTAGGTAAATTATTACGTTTTAAAGGTCGTGGAAAATATGCCATAGAACCCTATATTATTCAGAGAGTAGTTTAATGAAAAAAATATTTGGTAAATCAAACGAAGAAATTTCAGTTGAAGACAACGCAAAAGCCCGTGAAATAGTTCAGGTAGTACTAGAATACGGAATTAATCAGCAACAAATTTTACAAATGATATTTTTGCTAGCTTTAGAATTAGAAAACAATATCCAAATGAAAGAAATAACAAATTTAATTAAAACTTTCAACAAGGCTGATAAGCCACAAAATTCAATAATAACAGGAGAATAACGATGAGTAATCCAGTAACAGAAAAATGGACAGAAATCAAGACTCTAATTGAGAGCATTGATTTAGACGTACATAAAAACGCTGCCGGAAATGCTAGCGCAGGTATTCGCGCCCGCAAAGGTCTTAGACTATTGAAGGCCCAATCGGCTGAATTAGTTAAATTAACAGTTGAGCTAGACAAACACCGAAAAGCATCAAAAAATTAGGCAAATTAAATTAATAAACCTTAATTTATGGGAGCCACTTGGCTCCTATTTTTGTTTTTGGTGATATTTATTCTTGATACAAAAGTTTTATTTTTTTTAGAGCAATTTTTTCAATTTGGCATATGCGCATTCTAGTCAATCCATGTAAATCACCAATTTCTTGCAAAGTCCTCGGGCCATCTTTTGCAGCAATTATTGCACAATTTAATTTATTTTCACAATTCATCCATTGTCGACAACTTTTGTCTTGGCAGGATTTATTAAGATTTTTATGTTTTGAAAAACATGTTTCGTTTTTTTTGTTCACGTTGAACCTCCTATGTGGTAATTTTATCACATATAAACAGATTTTACATAAAGGAAATATGAATGAGTAGAAAAATATTTGTAGTTGACACTTCCGTAATGCTTTACGATAAAGAAGCAATCCATCAATTCGTTGGTAACGATATTGTTCTTCCACTGTGCATTTTAGAAGAATTAGATAAATTCAAAGAAAAACAAGGATTACTTGGTGAAGCAGCTCGATATATTAATAGATTTCTAGATATAATGAGAGAAGCTCCCAAAGATGAAGCGGGGTGGAGAATATCAGAGGATGATATAAGGTTTAAATTCGTTACAAAGCCTTTAAAGCCATATATGCCAGAAGGGCTAGATTCAAATTCTACTGATAACCATATTATTGCATGTGCAAAATACATCCAAATGGAAGATGAAGAAAAAACAGTTATCGTAATTACGAAAGATATAAACTTAAGAGTAAAATGTGATGCTGTTGGAGTAAAAGCGCAAGATTACTTCAAAGACCATATCGATTCAGATGTATCGACCTTAAGCGGGTGGAGTGAAATTCTATTAAACCCTGCAGAGGTTGACCAATTTTATGATGATGGTTTTTTAAAAATAGAAAATATTACAGATGAAAATCAGTTTGTAATTGGTAAAAACGATCAAAAATCCTTCTTAGGGATCCATAAAAAAGGATTTGCTCATAAGCTTAATAGAAAATTAGAAGGGCTGATTTCCGTTGAACCAAGGAATGCTGAGCAATCATTTGCACTAGAGGCACTTTTGGATCCATCAATTCCGCTAGTTACCCTGACAGGAATAGCAGGAAGCGGAAAAACGTTTTTGGCGCTGATGGCAGGTTTATCCGGAATGAAAGAAAAATCTGGAGGTATATCCAGTAAACTTCCGGAAGAATTATCTTTTGGATTCGAAAGACTGGTTATTACAAGAACTCTGCAACCGGTTGGAAGAGATTTAGGATATCTTCCGGGATCAATGGAAGATAAAATGGCACCCTGGCTCATGCCGATTTTCGACAATGTCAGGCATGCTTTTAAAGATATTTCTTATTTTAAGCTCATGATAGAAAAAGGTGATGTTGAAATTGCTCCAATTCCATATATCCGCGGAAGAACCTTCAACAATTCGTTTGTAATAGTAGATGAAGCTCAAAATGCTACCATTCATCAGTTGAAAACTATAATTACAAGAATCGGTCAGGGCAGTAAAATCGTTCTGTTGGGTGATATTGATCAAATTGATACTCCATATATTGATAGACAGAGTTCAGGTTTAAGCATAGTTATAGATAAATTCAGACAATCTCCTTTGTCTGCACATGTAAATTTAAGCAGGGGCCAAAGAAGTGATTTAGCTTCGGTAGCTTCAACAATTTTATAGGTATTATAATGGGTTATAGAAGAAAAGATATTCAACGTCAGAAAAAGATATATCCTTTTGCCAGAAGGAAACCAATATACAAACTTGAATCTGACCAAAAAATTAAAATCGAAGTTGCAACAATTTCTTTTGTTAATGAAGATACAAAGTCTTATTCTTTTCAAAATTCTTATACATCAGCACCTCCAGTATCAATTGGCGTAAAAGTTCCAAGTGATAATTTGGGTCTAGTCAATGTATATATATCCGCTCTTAGTACAACATCAATAACATTAAAAGCCTCTGCCCCCTTCACTGGTGATGTCTTTCTTCAAATATTGGAGATTTTATAAAATGGCAGAAACAGTTAATATATCACAGGGTTTTATTCAATTCGTGAATCAATCCAGCATAGAATATCCCATGAACGATAATCACAATGAAGAAGATTATTATTTATCAGTTATACCTATAACGGATGCTTCTCCGGAGAATTATTATAATGAAGTTGCTTCAGCTACAAGAAATGTAGAAGAGACATTCGCTAATATTGCTGTTAATGCTTATTATCAGAATAATTATTTGTATATTTCAGCATCAGCTCCATTTAATGGCCAAATGACGTACAAACTAATATCAATAACTTGAGGGAACATAAATGTCTAGCGATTTTCGTTCAAAACAGATAAGAACAACACAACTAATTGCCTCTGGTACTAAAGCCGGCGTTGCAACACACACGGCTGGATACGTACCATCGATGCTGGTTTATTCAGCTTCAAAAGCGTCTAACGCCGATGGTGCTTATGATTCTAACATGCTTAAAGATGCTTCTTCTGCCAATTGTGTTGGTTCAGATGTTTGGCTATTAGTCTCTGGATCAACTCCCTCTCAAGGAATTGGAGGAACAGAAGGTACAACTTTATTTGTAGGTGATGTTTATATTTCAGGTTCTTTAGGAGGGCCTGCAGGAAGCTATAATTCAGGATGGACAGATGACGGTTCAACTGTAAGATTAACAACAACGGCTGACAAAGTTGGTATTGGAACAACCTCTGTTACTTCAGGATATAAATTAGACATTGTAGGAAATACAAGAATTGAAGGTGATTTAAAAGTTACGGGTGATTATACACAGATTCATACAGACGCCAGCACAACAGAAAGTTGGACAGTTACAAATGACGGAACTGCTACTGCAGTAACAATCAATCAAAATGGATCTGGAACAACTTATCATGCTTTAGATATCAATGTTGGAGGTTCCCCAGCTTTTGTTGTAAAAAACGATAAAAGAGTTGGTATTGGGATTGATTCTCCGGACACTCCTATTCATTTAAAGGCCCCAGTTCCAGAAATTAGATTAACAGACTCTGATACTAACGCTTATTCAGGTGTTCAATCATCAGATGGGAATCTAGAATTTTATGCAGATGATGGTGGTGTAGCAAATAATTCTACTATTACTTTCCAGGTAGATAATTCTGAAAAGGTACGAATTCAACATGATGGAAAAGTTGGTATTGGAACAACTTCACCTTCTGATAAATTAACAGTTGATGACGGAAACGTAGGAATAAAAAATAATAATACTGATCCTTCAGCCCCTGTCACAGGCCAACTAAGGTTTTATGATGTTGATAATTCCCACTACGTAGGGTTTCAAGCTCCAACCGTAGCCACAAACCCTAGTACTATTTGGACCTTGCCAACTGATGACGGGTCCGCTGGAGACAGGCTTGAAACCGACGGTAATGGAGTATTAAGTTGGGGGACTGGCGCAGCATCTTCAATAGTAACTGGAACACCGGTAACAACAGACAGGTATTGGTTAAAAATAGCAGAAGGTCGAGCCGCTGTTGGTAATGGTGATACAATCATTAATCAGTTTTTAGTTAACTTTGTCGGAAACGAAAACCATGCAGACCATGCTGCTGATCGCTCATTCATCGTTTCTGCAAAATATACGGCACAAACAGGATCTCCATATATTGATACAGACGGAACGCAAGTAACGGTTGAGATGATTAATGCAACCGATATTAAAGATTCAACCTCTTCCACTCCTTGGGCCCCAAACACAGATATAGTAATCACTGTAGGATCAAACAGAATACCAGAATTATGGATTAGAGATGTCGAATCCCATTCTTATTGTTATGTTACTATCTTGGGAGGAACTACCTCTACGGATCCTGGAAGCTATGTATCCAAAGGGTGGAAGATCTCAGCAGCATCAACACCATCAGCATCTCCATCTTTAAAAACCGGGACTACATATGGTAAATGGGCCAGTAAAAGATTCTCTAATTTAGTATTAGAAAATCTCGAGGGTTCAAATGTAGATTCAAACGAAATACTTCAAAATACCGGGTTTCCAAATGCAAACAATTGGAATACTGGTGGTGCTCAAAATGGTTGGACCCATGGCTCCGGCGCCTGGACTTATGCACACCACGCTTCCCCAGGGAACTTAAGCCAAAACAAAGCCAACATGGTATCCTCCGGAGCAAAAGCACTTCCAGCAAAGCTTTATAAATTTAAATATACGATTTCAGGAGTAAGTGGTTCTCCTACTGCTAGAATAACCAATGCTAGCTTTGCTCATACTAATACTCCACTTCCTATATCAAATGGAACACATACTGTATATTTTAGATCCAAGGGATCCTCCGCTGGTGGAAGCGCCGCCGACGATGGAATCCATTCGTCCGGATTTGTAATCCAAATTGTATCTTCTTCTGCTGGGAATACATTCACTATTGATGACGTCAGTTTAAAAAGAGTGCTTGGTGGAGACTTAAAACTTTCCGGAAGAATTACAACCCCAGATGGTGATCCAGCAATCGAACTCGACATGGAAGGAAACCTGCACGGTGAACAAAGTATTTATCTAAAAGAACAAACCGCTTCGAATACAGACCTAGTAGAATATGGGCAAATTTGGGTTAAAAAGATTGATGATCCAAATGAAACTCACCTGTATTTTACCAGAGAAGATGGAACAGATATTAGATTAGATGCCGGCGCAGATTTTAATATAATCGATAGTAATAATGCTGATTCTGGATATACATGGACCCATAGCCCATCAGATGATGTAGTTAATACCGATGGCACTGTCGATTTTGTTGCTGGAAATAATATTACTATTTCATCGGATAACACATTAAAAGCTATTAAGTTTGACGCCAACAACGCTATTTCCGCAGCTATAGCAACTGTCGAACCAGGTGAAATTGTCGTCGGTACCAATGCCGCCGGTAAAAACCCAGCAGACGATTCTGCAACTATAGCAGTTAGCGCGGGTCATAAAGCAGAGATATCCGTTCGTGTCGGTGGAACAACAGCAGCCTATCAGGGTAACGGAACTGCCGCCCCAGGTACAGCTAATCAATTTAATGTAGACTATGCCAACATCACCGCATATGTGATCAAAGATGCTGATAATACGACTGGCGCATTATCTATGGCCAGTTCTGATTCTTACGCTGCTAATATTCAATTTAAAAATTCTGCCCATATTGTCTTGCAAATGACTGAAGCCGATTTAGGCAACAACGCACAACTTACAGTATCTGCAATGCAATCCGGATGGAATGCTAGTAATGCCGATCCATATACTAAATTAGTAATGAAAATTCCAGTACATATCCGAATAGACTCTAGTAATACAGTTACACAAAACGTTGGAATAATAGTTAGAAAAGGTAAAAAAGGTGATACTGGCACCAACGGTAAAGACGGGTTTATTATCAACACAACAAACAACGGTGTTGTCGCCTTAGCTAACGTTGCTGCTAATTGGGCTGTTACCAATAGCAACGCAGATTTTGTAGAGGTCTATGGCGATAGACAAGGAACAGCAATTCAATACCTTAATAAAACAGATGGTGCTGAAGGTACTACAAATGATCGCTTTGCCCTCGATATCGAAACCAATGGGAAAGTTATAGGAACGAGTTATTCTACGACTGGGGTTTCAAGAAACGTATATTCAAAATGGTTCGATGGTGCTCCCTCCGATGCGTCCTATCTAGAATTAAGAGATACAGACGTGTCCGGACAAATACTCGCAAAAGTATACCCATCAAATGTGTCTCCCAATGCGAAACTTCTTGTAAAAGATGTTGTTACGCAGCGAACCGCTGGAGGAGCTGTTGACCTTCATTCTATTCATGTAAAAATCCCTGTTGATGCTTACGTAAACAGTCAAGCAGTTGATGATTATAAAGTTCCATTAGTGATAGTAAAATCTGGTAAACGTGGAGCAGATGGAGCAGGTGGTTCAGCTGGGTCACCAGGAGCAGATGGAAAAGATGCATGGGTAATTCACGCTACCAAAAGAGGTGTTTTATCTCCTGCTGTCGTCGACAGTGCCGGGGCTGTTACAATTCAGTCTGCCGTAGACCACATCGCGATTACAGGAAAACGGGCTAATACAGCAATTGAATACAACAGTTCAAATAACGGAACAGAAGGAACAACTGCGGACAAATTTGCGCTTAAAGTAACAGTAGCCGAAGATGTCGCCGGCACAGCATATGCCACAGATGGGACTAGCGCTCCTATCTATTCATATTGGAATTCTAATAAAATAAAATTCAAACACACTAATAGTAGTGGTGTTATTCTAGCTCAACTAGAACCGGAATTAGTGGGTGGCGAAGCAAAACTGAAACTAGTTGCTTTTGCAACTGAGCTTACATCAGGTAAACCTCTTAAATATATCGAATTATCAATAAAAGTCGACGCTTTCGTCAATGGCGCTGCGGTTACAGATCATATCGTAAAAATTATTCTAGATAAGACAATCCCGGGAGCAGACGGCGCTAATGGGTCAAACGGATCAAATGGATCAAATGGAACCAATGGAACTGATGCACATTATGGTTGGTTGTCAAATTCAAGTCCAACAGTGGCAGCCGCAAATGATGGAACAGGTTATAACCTAACTTCAGCCGGAGGAACTTTTCATAGATATCTTGGGGCAGTTGATAAGACCGGCGCAAACTCCACTTATTATACCGGAACTTCCGGAACCAACGTTGCTGCTGTTCAAAATGGCCTAACATTTACGATTACTCAATCGACTGGCGTATATGCTTTAACTGGAGGCTCTTGGACTACTGATTCAGAAACCTTCACGGTCAGGGCAATTGTCAGTGGTGTTACAATAACTAAAAAATATACTATTACCAAAGCAAAAATGGGCGCAGCTGGCGCTTCTGGTGGATCACAATCGATTATACATATCGACAAATCCGCGGACCCATCGTTATTCGTCCAAACACAGCTCGTTGATAACAACGGCCCTGATGGACAGCAAACTGCAACAATCGTAAACTGGGACTCTGAATTATTAGATAATAATAGTTTAACTGTTACCACTGGAGGTACGAATTTAACTAACGGCACTATAACTCTTCCGGCTAGTGGAGCTGGAACCTACGAAGTTTCTTTTCAGATTTATGCAAAAACTCAAAACGGCGGCGGCGATAAGAAAAAGAAATACCGCGCTGATCTCCAGCAACAACCAGGCGGTACCGGATCCTGGTCAACTATAGCAACAGGGAATGAAATTACACTACAAGGTGATAACGTATTTGCTACTTGGAGCCTTATGAAACAACCTAGATTAATTTCGTTAACCAATAACGATAAATTAAGGGTTATTTTTACTGTACAGGCAGTTGGAACTGCTAGTAACCAAGTTATAAAAACCGAAATTGGGAATACTGATAGTGAAGCATTGGAAAATTGGATTAGGTTAACTAAATTATCTTAATAAAATAACCATCGAAGATATGTAAGATATTCTCAAGGTTCAGGAATTAAAAATGTTGTTATAATTCTTCTTTTGGATCAGTTATCATATGTTTAGTAGAAATACTGGTTGTTACCATCTTTAGCTCAATATGCCATGGATCAAACGGACGAGCTCGCTCAGGTGGTTTCTTGATATTAACTATTTCCCCATTTATTTTTGAAAAATAAAGCTCCTGTCGCTTCAGCGTTTCTCCGGAGTGGCCCCACCCCGATTCATTAAAATTATAATCCGGTAAACAGAAATCAATAATCTTTTGTACGTCATCATTATTGATATTAAAAATTAATAAGTCACTCGGCCTATTCGAAAAAAACTTTTTAACATCTTTATGGTGCTCTGCCCACTGTACTCGCCAATCAGCAACCCACTGTTTCCAATTCAGGTTTCTGTGACCAGTACGTACATTATATGCGGGAACCATTGTGCACCAATGGTGATTTAATCTGCTGATAAGCCAATCATCAACATCTCTAGTGTTAAGAATAAATAAACTTCCAGGATAATCTTTGTCCAGTCTTTTATAGTATCTTACTAAAAAAGCATGATCTGCATAAACATCATGTTCATATGAATCTAATATTTTTTTTCTATTTGCCATATTATCTGTTAGTTGACAACTAAACGGATACCAATCTCTTCCTATATGATAAGTGCCTAAACCTTGGCTTTCAAAATATTTAGATAACGTTCTTGTTCCACATTTATTAAAACCTATTATAAAAATTTTTTTATTTTCTTTCCCCATTACTGTTCTCTCCTAATTAGCTATCTAAAATAATTGGCAAATATTTTCTTTTTCTTTTGATCTCATTACACCATATTCTGTTTTGCTTTCTATCTTCTTTTGATATCATGACTATATTTTCGTCATGCAAATTATATGCAATTAATCTTTCATAGATTATTTTAAATTTATCACCACACATTTCCAGCATTGGATACATGAAGGCATAATCAGTAGCGGACAAGAACATTGTTCCATTTTGGTCAAAAAAATCAGATCGATCAATATTTTTCCATAAAATATACTTAAACGTTCTGGGATGAGCAAATGAAAAAGGAGCTCCTCGATAGGAATTTTCTATAAAAAGTTGATCCCTGTTTTCATCAATGTATTTCATTCTAGGGATATAAACATCATCAAGAGTTCTTTCTCGGTTCGCCTGTCTCCCAGAGGTATCAATCGGTTTCCAATATCCCCACGTAAGATATATGTCGTTAACGTTGTATATATCAAGTATATACTGGAAAACATTTTCATGCAATAGCCAATCATCTCCATCTATTAAAAAGATGATATCATTATCATCAAGGTTTAAAAATTCTATCCCTTTTATTCTTGAAAATAAAGGGCCAGATCTTTTAGTATTCTTTATATATCTCCAGCCATGCAAATTACAATAAGATAATGCAACTTCTTCAAAACCCAAGTCAGTTGAAGCATCATTAATAACAATGCAAGAAAAATCTTTATATTTTTGGTTTGATACTGACTCAAGGCATTTTTGAAGCCATTTGACAGAGTTATATCCTGTAATGACTATATTTAACACTTTGAACTCTTGTATAAATCTAGTATTTTTTCTAAATATTCCCGGGAATATCCATTAATATCCCAGGTGTTTTTTTCCATTCTACTACACAGAAAATGATCCTCATCCCATGTATTATTGTTGTGAATAAATCTTAGATAATAATGCGGAGGATTATCCCACAATATATCATTATTTTCATAATACCTAGAAAAAACACTGTCTTCAGACTTTTCAAGTGCCGGATATCGAATTTCGCTATTTCGAAACATTCCGGTACCACAAATGCCCCGGTATTCAGAATTTAAATTTTCTCCAAAAATCCAGGCACAATTTTTGTTAAATGAATAACGGATTTGGCTTTTCATAAAACAACAAGGAACATTTGCCCTAGAAAGTTCTTCATATTGCTCCGAGATTACGTTAGGATGATGCCAATCATCATCGTCCCATTGAACCCAGACAGAATTAACTGGAAGATAGTCCAATGCTATATTTCGTAGTTCTCCAAGTGTTAGCCCATTGGAAACTTTTAGATGTGTTGCAACACTGTTAGAGAAATTGAAATCAAAATCACCATCATCAATTATTAGCAAATGCTTATTGCTATATGTTTGTTTAAAAAAGCTTTGGGCTGAAAGATTTGCCATTAGAATACGCTCCGGGGTCTTCCCGGTTATCATAATGCCATATATTGTTTCTAAGCCCATTCCATCTTCTCTATCAAATTTAGCGAATGATTAATAATCGTTTCTGTAGAAGAAAAATATTTTAAATAAGCTCCGTAAGATTTCCTTTGTAAAATTTCAAGATCTTCTCGATTTCTAAGCATTTCTTCTAAATTGTTAATTTTATTTTCTTTAATTCGAACAGAAAAAGAATTATAATCAATTTCTGATTGAAATGGAAGAACATGTCCATCGGAAATTATTACTGGTATACACCCAAGGTTCATGCATTCAATCATTCTATATGATAAAGCATATCCGTTAGCTCGAGGCAACAAAGCAAATTTTGAATTACGTAAGATATTATTATGCTCTTCTATTGTATCTTTGGAATATATCCCGGGTACAATTATAATATCTTTCCCATCGTTGAGTTTAAATAATCTAGATCTTAGATCGGTCCATTCTGTTCTAGGATGACCCTTAAAACCAACTAAATGCTTTCTTTCGCCAACCGGTATAATCTCTTCTTCAAACCTTTCTCTGGGAAATTGTGGAATTGGTATGTGTAGTTTTGGGTTAAAAAAATCTTCATGAAAAGCCGTTTTGCAAACAATGGCTCTAGGATCCTCTATGATCGGTCTAGGTGAATCTTTAATATCAAAAAAAACATGAGGTTTCCCTTGATTCCAGAACTTTTGACCTCTTAAGAAACCATCTAAATAAGCTCTCCAGCTAAATCCAGCAAACGGAACAGAACGTAACGTCTGTGTAACGATGAAAAAATCAGCTTCCTCTGGATCATCAACCCTGTACGGGTGTCTATGCAGGGCATTAAAACTCTCTTCACACCAACGTTTATAGAAAAATCGATCATAATCCCATTTTATGTATACGTTTAAATCCCCAAAATCATACATATAAAATCTCATAATATTCCTCTCTCTATTAGTTTTGATTCTATAATTTGGTCCATCTGCCAAAATTTTGATCCCTCTTGTATCGTTTTTGGTTTTTTCTTAGTTCTTCCAGTGGAGTTATGCCAATGCCAAGAAAATGTACCGGTATATAAGGAATTAATAACAACATTATCAAAAAACCATCCATCTATAATACCCGATATGTAGTTTTTGTTTTTAACGCTTACATTTGGCCATCCTAAAACTCCATATTCAGGATTAAAAAACATCGCCGGAAGTACGTTAAATTTATTATCCTGATATACTTTTTTAAATAAATTCAGTCCCCAACATTTTGTGTTTTCCTCCGGTGAGATTTTTATTAACTCTTCTAAGAAAAGCAAAGATAAATTAGATTTTTGCTTAAGCCCCATTATTGTTCCCCACATCCCCTCTTTTTCGTGGTCTATTGTGGCAAAATTTGAATAAAGAAATTCCTGATCCATGATTGGTTTAAAATCTCTTAAGAGAACAATGTCCATATCAATCCATATTCCTCCAAATTTATGAAGAGCGACCAATCTTAAAAGATCACTTTGCAGCCAGTGTCTTTCATCTTTTGCAGCAAGGATATCATGATTATTTTCTAATATTGTATCTTGTGCAACCTCAAAAGGATTATAAATCCTCATATCAATATAATCTTTATAGGGATCTATTAAACAATTGTTTGAAATATCATAATCAGACCATAGAATCAATTTTGTTTTTTCTAAATTCTGAGTAGCTAAAAACGATCTTATACATTGAAGCTCATATACATTTTTAATTTCGGAATATGTATGGAAAATTGTAGTTTCTTCTGGATAATTAAAATCATCATAATTCAAAGCGTTCAAATATTTTAAGCTTTCATTTATATCTAGGTAAAGTTCCGGATGTGAATCTGAATTAATATTTAACATAATTTTCCAATCTTTGAAGTGCGGTTTTTGAGACATTTCGAAATTCATCAAAATTTTTATATCTTCCAGGAAAATGCCGTATGAAGCATTGCTCTTTTAGGTTTTCCCCGTAGCTATTAAAATATCGGGAATCGCTCGGTTCATAAAAGCCAATATGGCGTTTCTTTTCTTCTTTGTCCATCTTGTTTGTTACGTGGATAAATCCTTTCTGGTCATATTTAAACCACTTACAACCATCACATCCGCAATTTTGTCTTTTCATTTCGTCTTCTTCTGTTTTTGCTTTATTATCGCTTCCATCTCCAGAATTAACTAAAAACGTCTGATTATATACAGTTTCCAGAAATTTTCTTGACCAATCCGTATTCTTCACAAAGAATTGACCACTGCTTAAAGTCCAGTAAGAACCTTTAACGCCGGTCATGCAGAAAATAATATCTTTACTTTTATCAATTAGATCTTCCAGTTTTCTCTCCGGATCAACCACAAGACTATCAGTGTCAGACCAAAAAATATAATCATATTTATTTAAATATTCTAGAATCAAAACTATTTTCGACCACCCAGCCGGCCGCTGATCTAGAAGTCTATCTCGAGTGATGAAGTCATATCCATGAATATTACAATACTTTAATTTATTAGGAAACGATATCTTATTCCAGTCATAGACATTTTCATCACCGAGAGTTACTATCGCAATCTTCATATTCAAATTCCAGAGATGGTTTATAAATAAATATATTCCATACTATAATTTAGGTAAATATTTTACACTGCTGCTCATAGAGGTTATTTTATTCTTGTAATAGGAGATACAATATGAAAAGCCCATTTGAGGAAAACGAAAACGAAATTTTAATCCCAAGAGACTGTGATGTTGTTTTTGTTGCCGACATGTTTGTAGAGCAATATATCGGCGGCGCAGAATTAACAACCCAAGCTATTTATGAATCAGCACCTCAAGATGTATCAGTTTTTAGAATAAATGCAAAAAATATTTCTATGAAAACTTTAGAATCTGGAGCTAATAAATACTGGGTTTTTGGTAACGCGGTTACTATGAATTCAGAATTAATTCCTTCAATTATTGCTAATTTAAGATATTCAATTTTAGAATATGATTATAAGTTTTGTAAATATCGCAGCATGGCAAAACATAAATCAGCAGAACAAAAAGATTGCGACTGCCATGAACAACTAACAGGGAAAATGGTTTCAGCTTTCTTCTGTGGAGCTCAATCGGTTTTTTATATGTCAGAAGGGCAAATGGCTATTTACCATGAGCGCTTCCCGTTTTTAGATCCTCTTCATGAGCAATCTACTGGATCCAGCCAAATAGTTTTAAGTTCAGTTTTCGATGATAAATTCTTTGCCGGAATTAAACTATTAAAAAATATTCCAAAAACCAAAAAATGGATTGTTGTTGGTTCAGAAAGCTGGATTAAAGGAACTGAAGAAGCGATCAAATGGTGCGAAGAAAATAATAAAGAATATGAAGTAGTCCAGGGGTTATCCCATGCTGAAACTCTTCAAAAATTAGCTTCTGCAGAAGGCCTTGTATTCTTTCCACGTGGCTTTGATACATGTCCCAGAATCGTTTTAGAGGCTCAATTATTAGGATGTGAACTAGAATTAAATAGTAATGTCCAGCACCACAAAGAGTTTCCGTTTACAGGAGGAATTTTAGAGGATGTAGAAATATATCTTTACGGGAGAAGAGAAACATTTTGGCAACAGACGCTAAACGACATGTCGTGGGAAGCAAGGGTTTCTGGATATACAACAACTTATAATTGTATTTCTCAAGATTACCCATTTGTCCAATCGATAACTTCAATGTTGGGTTTCTGTAGTGAAGTTGTGGTAATGGACGGTGGATCTACTGACGGAACATATGAACTACTTCAGGAAATGTCTAAATCCAACCCAGTTATAAAAGTTTATCAGCACAAAGTTGATTGGACAGCAACCAGAAGCGCGCTCGAAGACGGCCTTCAAAAAGCTCGAGCTCGAGATAAATGTACTTTAGATTTCTGTTGGCAAATGGATAGTGATGAAATTGTACACGAAGACCATTATGAAAAAGTATCTAAACTCTGCCGACAATTTCCAAAATTTGTTGATATCATATCATTACCGGTAGTTGAATATTGGGGAAGTTTAGAAAAAGTTCGAATGGATATTAATCCATGGAAATGGAGACTTAGTAGAAACAATAAAGATCTAACCCACGGTGTGCCAGGCAAACTGAGAGTAGAAGATGGTGATTCATATTATTCCAAATTGGGTACCGATGGATGTGATTATATCCATAAAGAAACATTAGAACCTCAAGCTCATGCTTCGTTTTATACCCAAGAAGTCCATAATGCCAGAATAGTAGCGCTTCAAGGAAATAAAAGTGCCCAAGAACAATATCAGCTCTGGTTTAACCAGGTAGTTGATGCTATGCCAACAGTTTTCCATTATAGTTGGTTAAACATTGAAAGAAAAATCAAAACCTATCGAGATTTTTGGCAAAACCATTGGGAAAGTTTGTACAATATCAAACAAGAAGACACGGCAGAAAATAATATGTTTTTTGATAAAAAATGGTCTGAAGTAACAGATTCGGATATTGCTTCTTTATCAAAACAATTGGCAGAACAAATGGGTGGATGGGTTTTCCATTCCAAGGTTGATTTTGATAACCCAACTCCACATTTAAAAATTAATAAAAAACAACCTGAGGTAATGAATGGAAACACCAAACAAGATTTTAGTAACAATATGCAATTACAATCATAATCAATATCTTAAAGAGTCAATAGAATCAATCCAGAATCAATCCTATGACAACTTAGATATTTGTGTGGTAGATGATGGGTCAGATAACTTAGAAGAGTTTAAAGATATACTAGAAGGCTTCTCTGATACAAGAATTAGGTACCACATAAACAACGAGAACAAAGGGAAATGGTGGTGTCTGAATGAAGCAATTCGTACTACTGATGCTACTATCTGTACAAGTCACGACGCTGATGATGTATCTCTCAAACAGAGAATTCAGGCTCAATATTTAGCATTAGTTGAATCAAAAGCGGTAAATAATCTATGCGGGTTTTATCACTGTTTTGAGGAAAGTCATGTCAAAAAATATAAAGATCTTACGCTCGACGTCAACGATGGATTAAAATTAATCGGATGCCCAGAAGTTACCAAAACAGTAACTCGAGGTTTTCAGTTACCAGGAATAAACCATTTTTATACCGGTAATTTTGAAACAGCTGGAACATCAGCAATGTTTTATCAAACAATATGGATCCACGGAATTAGGTTTCATCCTCCAAATCTCGGCTTAAGAACATTATTATCAGAAGATTCAGATTTTAATTACAGAGTAACAGCTTTAACTTCCAGAACATCGATATTAGCTGAAAAACTTTATTGTTACAGGAGGAACACTTCGACAAACCAGGAAGAATTATGATTATTATCAATGACCGTAGAGAATGCACTGATGAAACAGATTGGGAATATGATTCTAGGGTTTTTTGGTGGCTATCTCATTGGTTTCGAGATTTTCCAGATGTATACCGGGTTAGCTCTTTTGACATTCCGGATTTAAATTTAATCAAAAGTGAAAAATATATTTTATTAATAAAAGGAAATGAACATCATTTATCTTTTGATAATCTATATAAAAAAGACAAAAGATTAGTAGCGATTATTAAAAATTATCCGCATCTAAAAAACGTTGCTTCTGATCCTGAAGAGGTAATTTATGAAGTTAATACAACAAATACTTTCCCAGCAGTAGATCCTCTCCCAGAAGATGAAAGAACAATTAATATCCCTTTAGGGTATTGCAATGGTTTTAGATCGGCCCATAGGTTAAAAAGAACCCTTGATAGAAGTTTTTCAGGTATTCACTCTCAAGTTAGAGATGATTTTTTAAAAACAATTGAGCTTCAAAAACCTTGGGGCCCCACTGATCATATATGTACATACCAGGGTTTTGGCGGAGTATATAATAACGATCATCCAAATTTTTTAAACAGAGAAGAGTATGCCAGACTCTTAGGGCATTCTAAATTTGCATTATGCCCAGGTGGAGCTAGTCCAGAGACTTATAGAATCTCCGAAGCTGCCGCCTCTGGGTGCATTATTATCCGCGGTATTTTACCTAATACCGAATATTACAATACACTTCCGAGTATTATATGCCCTGTCATTAAAGAATCGGATTCTGACTCTTTAAAAAGGCACAAAATCAATATTCTTGATTCAAGAATAAAAACATTCGAAAAAAGCTATTCTAAAATTGTAGATTATACAATAGATTGGTATAATAAATGGATAGATCCACAAGCTTCGGCTAAAAGGATTGCGAACAAATTAAGGAGTTTAAATGTCGTTTCCTAAAATGAAAATAGTAGTACCAACATACAACACTGAAGCATGGATTGAGCGTTGTTTATCAACAATTTATAAACAGCGTTACAATCATTTTGAGTGCGTTGTAATTAATGATGCCTCCACCGATAAAACAAAAGAGATTCTAGATTCTCTTGAGTTTCTAGAAAAAGATCCAAGATTTTCGGTAATCCATAATGAAAAAAATGTAAAAGCATTAAAAAATATTGTTGATGGATTTAATTTTCTTAAAACAAAAGACGATCCAGAAGCTGTGTTAATGGTTATTGATGGAGATGACTTCTTGTTTACAGACTATTCTCTTGCCATAATCGCCGATGTTTATGATAAGCATAATCCTATGCTAACCTATGGTAATCACGTTCACCACCCCACTGGTGGAATGTCAAATTGTTTTCCTCTCCCACCGGAAGTTATCCAGAAAAACGCGTTTCGAGAGTACAAATTTGTTACAAGCCACCTTAGGACATTTAGGTCAAAATTATGGCATGCAATCAAAGATGAAGATCTTAGAGATGAAGATGGAAAATATTTTTCCGTAGGTTGGGATGTAGCTTTTATGCTGCCAATGTTAGAAATGTCTCGGGAAAGAACTCTTTTTGTTCCAAATATAGTTTATTGTTATAACAGATTTAACCCTATTAGCGATGATCAAATCCGCCAAGAGGATCAGCATCGTGTTGAAATGCTAGTAAGGAAAAGGAAAAAATACGAAAGGTTCCCAGGGCCTCCTCCAAAAACCCCACTTCAATTTCTTAAAGAAATTCAAGGAACAGCTGTCAAAGAATGGGTAAAAAAGGATGGCGATAATACACTTAGGCTCAACTATGATTTAAATTCAGATTCTACTGTAATAGATGTCGGTGGATTTAAAGGAGAGTGGGCCCAACAAATTAATGACAAATATAATTGCGAAATTCATGTCTATGAACCATTTGAAAAGTTCTCAAATTTACTAAAAGAAAAATTTAATGATAAACCAAACATTAAAGTATACAATTTGGGCATTGGTGGAACAACAAGAAAAGTAAAAATGATAGAAGATGATCTTGCAACTCGGGTTGTCGATGATCCTAATGGAAATATAAGCCTTGTTTCTGTGACAAAAGCACTAGAAAATTTCAACACCATCGATTTGTTAAAAATGAATATTGAAGGATCAGAATATGAAGTGCTTCCTGCAATGATATCATCTGGTGATATTAACAAAGTTAAAAATCTACAAGTCCAATTCCACCCTATTGATGATGATTCAATCCAAAAATATGAAAAAATTAGAGGTGATCTGGAGAAAACCCATGAACTTACCTATTTTTTCCCATTTATTTGGGAAAATTGGGCTATTAAATGATTGTTAATTTTTGTGATATAAACATCAGCCACGCGGAATGTTGGGCAGATGCTCTGGAAAAAGGTAGAAAAACCAAACACATAAAATACAACAAATTAACTTTTGTTGAAGATGGTTCTCTCTGTCTAGACCCGGAAGCAATAAAATTAATTGACAATTATGAAACAATAATATTTTCAGACAAGCTTTTTGGCTATGCTGATCAGTTTCCTTCGAAATTTTATAAAATTGCATGGACCATGGAGCCCAGAGCATATGATCCAGAAATATATAGGGTTTTAGAATCTAACATTAGTAATTTCGATCTAATTTTAACCTGGGATAAATACCTGTTAGAAACCTATCCTGAAAAATGTGAATTTATTCCAGCCGATGGATTATTTGTCGACACAAAATCAATATATCAAAAATCTATTGTTAAAACAAAAAATATTTCTCACATTTTTTCTGATAAAAAAGATATAGCTGGTCATAAATTACGTCATGAAATTGCAGCAAAACTTAAAGGTTTTGATTGTTATGGTAGAGGAACTAAAAAACCCCTAGAATATAAATCAGATGCTTTAAACGATTATAGATTTTCAATAGTGATAGAAAATAACCGAGCTGAAAATTATTTTACTGAAAAAATATTAGACTGCTTTGCATGTAGAACAATCCCGGTATATTGGGGCGCCCCAAATATTAAAGAATTTTTTGACCCGGATTCAATAATAATTTTCAACACAATAGAGGAATTAGAGAATATTATTCCAAATTTAAACAACGACTTATACGAAAAGTTTTCATCTTCTCTTCAAATTAATTACCAAAAAGCTTTACAGTATTATGATTTTGATGAATTTATTTATCGGGCAATTAAAAAGAGAAACCCAAATGTCTGAAAAAAAATACTATAGTGAAAAATTCTGGTTCTCAAATACAGATGAACATAACCATAATCAAGATGTACATGGTTATGGAAAAAACTATTATGCGTATAAAATTTTTGATCATATAATAACAAAAATTAGAGATATTCCGGATTTTGGTTCTATAGTTGTAATGGGCACAAATCGATGTATTAGTTTTGATTTGCTTTGTGGTCATTTTGGATATGAAAGATGCGTTGGTTTTGATATTGCTAACCCTACAAATCATCCACGAGTTATTGTTCAAGACTGTTCAGATATTTTAAAATTACCTGATTTTCCAATCGCGTTCATTCACAACGATATCGGTTCATTTCCCCTAACCCCGGAATTAAAGTATAATATTCAAAATTGGGCAGCTAACAACATTGTAGAAGGAGGTTATTTCTTAAGCAGAAATAATTTAAATTCAGCTAAATATCCATTAGAAGAAGACTTAAGGAAAAAAGGGTTTTATAATACTCAATTTGAATCACTCCATGCATTTCTTGATCTCTCGAGTTTAGATGAAAAAACAATTGAAGGCCACATGCTTTCAAAAAAAGTAACAAGGGAGATCTGGTAAATGTTTGACATAAGCTACAAAAAAGAAGAACTAAAAATATTTGATAACCTAGATTTTCCTAGATTGATATCATATCCTCGTACAGGAAGCCATTGGTTTAGGATTTTGATGGAAGCCTATTTAAATGAACCCTCGATTGTACAGTCATTTTTTAATCCCCGGCCATCAAATATATGGGGTTTCCATATTCACCACCGTTATATCGCGAAACCACATCCATCTGAAGGTCCTGTTTTTGGGTTAAAAAACGCAATATATCTTTATAGAAATCCAGCTGATACAATTTTCTCTATAATGAAATATGAAGGCAATATTCCGGAAAATTGGGATGGTCAAAAATCTATAGATCTTGCTGAAGCTTTCGAAAAATATAAGTTGGAATATTATAAGCATTTGCAATTTTATCTTAATAACCAATCAAATATTACTAATTTGCATTTCATAAAATATGAAGAAATAAGAGACAATGGTGCCCAAACATTTCAAAGCTGCATAAAATTTTTAAACCGTCCATGGAACCCTAAAAGATTCGATGAAATTTATAAACACTGTAATAAAAAATTAACGAAAAGATTAACGCCTCATGATCCTGCGGCATTAAACATAGAGGAAATTACCAAAAAAGAATTAGTCACTGCTCAAAGATCAGCTTTTAAAAATATCTTTTTAGAAGATATCAAAAAAACTTTCGATCCTCTATTAGTAAAAAAATAAATTATGAAACATTATTATTTCGATAAAAATCAATATAATTTTTCCGCTTTATTAAAACAGTTGTTTGGTGTTAGCGAATTAGAATTATTACACGAAAATTTGCAAAGTCTATATTCAGCCGATGATGGTATAGCCGGATTAGGAAATGATACTCACAGTATTTTTCATGAAATTTTTTATAAAAAACTAAATAATAACTGGAAAGATTTTGAATATGTTTATCATAGCTTTATAAGGAATAAAATTTTCCCATTATTCTTAGAAGAAGAAAGTCTAATATATCAAACCTTACCTTCGTTTCGGATACAATACCCCAAAGCAAAAGCTGTAACAACAATCCATTGTGATTCAGATGAACACCATAAACACCCACTGGGAGAAATTAATATCCTAATACCTCTAACCGAAATGTTCGATACTAGCACAATATGGATAGAAAGCGTTCCTAATTTAGGTGATTACAAACCAGTAAACATGGTACCATCACAATTTATGGTTTGGAACGGAAATCGCTGCCGGCATTTTAACAAAACTAATTTAACAGAAAAAACTCGAGTTAGCTTAGATTTTAGAATTCTGCCAAACAAATGTTATAATCCACTATATGACAAACAAACAGCAACCACTAATCAAAAATTCATAATTGGCGAATATTATTCTAGAATGTTGGAGATTTAATGTATTGTTCTATAGAAGAAATTATAAAAATTATTAAACCTTTAGGCTATGAAATCAATGACCCATGGGATATCGTCGATATATTTGAAAAAATGATAGCCGAATATGCTGGTTCCAAATATGCTGTAGCGGTAGATAATTGCACCAATGGTTTATTTTTGTGCATGAAATATTTAAATGCTTCAGGCAAAATAACAATTCCGGCAAAGACATATGTTTCAGTACCTCAGGCAATTATTCACGCAGGTTGCAACCCAAATTTTAATAATATCGAATGGTCTGGTACATATCGTCTAGATCCATACCCTATTATCGATGGAGCAACCAGGTTTACAAAAGGGATGTATATAGAAGGTACTTATCAGTGTGTATCTTTCCATATAAAGAAAACATTGCCTATAGGTAAAGGTGGAATAATTTTAACAAATGATTATAGTGCATACCAGTGGTTTAAAAAGGCAAGATACGAAGGTCGAGATATTACAGTAAAATATGATGATGATAATATCGATATGCTTGGGTGGAATATGTATATGCCTCCGGAACAAGCTGCATATGGTATCAAGCTCTTCCTCTCTCTTCCAGAAACCAACGAAGATTGTGGAGGTTCATGGAAATATCCGGATGTAAGAAATTTTAGTTGTTTCAAGGATTATTCATGAAATATTATAGCCAATACCAGCAAGATGAAATTATATTTGAAAGATTTTTTAAATCTCAAACCAAAGGATTTTTCCTAGATATTGGGGCTATGGATGGAATTCATTGTAGTAATTCTAAATTTTTTGAAGACTTGGGTTGGGATGGCTTATTAATTGAACCAAACCCTTCTCAGATCCCCATACTAAAAACCAATCGGGATTGGGAAATAATTCAAAAAGCTGTAGTTAGCAACAGCGAGTTAAGTTTCGAAACTAAATTCCAACCATTCCCAACCGGAGCCTGGGGCCAAGGATTAGCAGGAATTCCATCAAAATATCATCCAAATCACATTGAAAGAATCCTGTTCGAAGAACATCAGGGATTGATTAAAAATATCCCAGAATGGATTGATGTAGAAACAGTTACTGTAAAAGAGTTATTTTCTTTATGTCCCTCAAATATCGATATCCTTTCTCTGGATATTGAAGGCAACGAATTAGAAATCTTAAAAAGTATTAATTTCGAAAATTACACTATCAAAGTAATAACCGTTGAAAACAATTATTATGGCAATGAAATACAAGATTTCATGATATCTAAAAACTTTAATTTATTTTGTACTACCGGGTGTGATGAAATATATTTTAATAAGGGGTAAAAATGAAAATATTAATTACTGGTGGAACTGGGATGGTAGGTTCTGCTTTTCGAAATTTAAATACATCCCACAATTTAGTTTTAGTTGGATCAAGTGAATATGACTTAACAAAACTATATTATGCCCACAAAATGTTTGTAGACCACAATCCGGATGCTGTTATCCATTTAGCTGCTAAAGTTGGTGGCGTTAAAGGAAATTCTGATTACATAGCTGATTTTTTCCATGAAAATATTTTAATTAATACAAATTTATTAAATGCCGCAAAAGAAGAAGGTATTCAAAAAGTCGTCTCTTTATTGTCAACATGTATATATCCAGACAAAGTAAAATACCCGCTTACAGAAGACCAGATACACAACGGAGAACCTCACCAAAGCAACTATGGGTATGCTTATGCTAAACGTATGCTAGAAGTTCATTCTCGCGCGTTACGGAGCCAATACGGGTTGAAATATATTACAGCTGTGCCAAATAACATATATGGGTTTAATGACAATTTTCACTTAGAAAATGGCCATGTTATTCCAGCCTTGATAAGGAAAATATGGGAAGGAAAACAAAATAATTCTATTGTAAATTTATGGGGGGATGGTTCATCTTTAAGGGAATTTACATATTCTCTTGATATTGCTGAAACACTAATCTGGCTTTTAGAAAATTATGATGGTTCCCTTCCGATCAATATAGGAAACTGTGTTGAATATTCAATTAAACACGTAGCAAGTATAATCTGCGAAATATTTGAGTTCCCCCCAGGTATGATTTTTTGGGATACAACAAAACCTATAGGCCAGCACCGAAAGCCCTCATCAACTCAAGCTTTAAAAAAATTAGGATATAATAAATCCTATACTAATTTACGTTCTGGTCTTGAAAAAACATGTGAATGGTTTATAGAAAGTTACCCCCACATAAGGGGTATCTTATGATATCTGCGGAAATAAGAGGTCGGTTAGGTAATCAAATGTTTATTATTGCTACTGTAGAATCTTTAGCAATCGACAATGCCGATATAGCAGTGTTTCCCTTGAATGTCATTGGAGCATGTCCTTCTCATGAAGAAAGAACATTATATGCTTCATCTGTATTTTCAAAAATAAAATATATGAATGAATTAAGTTGGGCAAGAAAACTATATATTGAACCCAATTTTAACTATCACAAAATTCCATATTCCGAAAATATGTTTTTACAAGGATACTTTCAATCTGAAAAACATTTTGCTCATAATGCTGAAAAAATAAAAAATTTATTTGCCCCCACTAATTGGGTAAAATCGCAATTAAATTATTACTATGGAAATTTTCAACTCGAAGAAAATATGGTTGCTGTTCATGTTAGAAGAGGCGACTATATTAAATTGGCTGACATACATAAAAATTTAGCTGAAGATTCGAATTATTACGATTTGGCGATGCGGAAATTCAATAATGCTAAATTTGTGTTTTTTAGCGATGATGTCCAATGGTGCCGAGAGCATTTTGGGAATAACCACTTATATATGAATTCTATTAGTGATGTTTTAGATCTTTATTTCATGACTTCGTTTAAAAACAAAATCATTGCTAATTCGTCTTTTTCTTGGTGGGCAGCTTGGCTTGGAGAGGAATCTAATAGTAAAATTATAGCTCCAAAAATTTGGTTTGCAAACGATACACCAGATCAAGATGTAATTCCGGACCGATGGGAGAGAGTATGATAAAACTAGTTGATGATACAATTGGCACAAAAGACCGAATGGCATTAATAGAGTGGCTATACCAAGATCCGAAACTGACTAAAGGACATCTTACTCAAGAATTTGAAAAAAATTGGTCGCAATGGCAAAACGTTTTATATTCTTGTTTTGTTAATTCCGGTTCCAGCGCTAATTTATTAATGGCTTCAGCCTTGCTTGAATCCGGGAGGTTAAAGAATAAAAAAATAATAGTACCAGCCGTAAGTTGGGCAACAACTGTTGCACCTTTTATTCAGCTTGGATACGAACCTATACTTTGCGATTGTGACCCTAATGATTTGGGATTAAATATTCACCATTTTTCTTCTCTAGTCCAAGAACATCGTCCGGCAGCTGTGATATTGGTTCATGTTTTAGGATGGGCCAACAATATGTCAGCCATTCTCGAGATTTGTAAAGATAACAATGTAATACTGCTAGAGGACTGTTGTGAAGCCCATGGTGCCACCTATCAGGATCAAAAAGTAGGTACATATGGATTAATGTCTTCCTTTAGTTATTATTATGGGCATCATATGTCAACTATTGAAGGTGGAATGGTATGTACAAATGATCCCGAAATTAGAGATTTGTGCCTAATATTACGTTCTCATGGCTGGGTACGTGATTTAGACCCAAATTCTCAGAAACAATATGCGGAGAAATACAACATAGATGATTTTAATTCTTTATACTTCTTTATCAAACCGGGTTTTAATATAAGGTCAACAGATTTAAATGCATTTTTAGGCATCCGTCAATTAAATAACCTTTCGAAAAATATTGAAAAAAGAAGAGAAAACCTAAAAATATACCAAGACTATCTAGATAACCACGTGTGGACCCAGAAATCAACCGGTTGTAATCCATCCCCTTTGGCGTTCGGCCTAATACATAAAAAGAAAGAGCAAATTGTCAAAGAACTAAATCGATTAAATGTTGAATGCCGACCTTTAATTTGCGGATCTATAGCTCGCCATCCATTTTGGATAGAAAAATATGGTTCTTTCAGTAGCCTGCCTAATGCTGATAAGGTTCATGATTTTGGACTTTACCTTCCTTGTCATCAAAAACTTAAGCCTTCGGACATTAAATTCATATGTCAAGCAATTTTAGATATTTTATAATCTTGTACAAATGGTATAGACTAGATAAAATTAGAATTGGCAAAACTTCAACAAACCTTTCACTACAAATAAAATATGAAAACAGCATTAATTACAGGGATCACTGGTCAAGACGGAAGTTATTTAGCAGATTTGCTAATTTCTAAAGGATACAAAGTTATAGGAATAAAGCGAAGAACAAGCATTATTTCAACTGATCGAATCGATAGACTATTTGAGGATTCTAATTTTATTTTACATTATGGTTCTATGCATGATTCTACTTGGATGCATCGACTTCTTTTAAAATATAAACCAGATGAAATATATAACTTAGCAGCACAAAGCCATGTTAGGGTTAGTTTTGAAGTCCCTGTTGAAACTGTAGATTCTATTGCTATGGGAACACTAAAATTACTTGAAGCTTGGAGAATCTGTTGTCCAAAAGCTAAATTTTATCAAGCTTCAAGCTCAGAAATGTATGGTGACAACCCTGTATACCCACAAGATGAAAATACAAAATTTATGCCGGCATCTCCTTACGCATGTGCAAAGCTATTTTGCCATAATATGATTAGGCATTATCGAGAAGCATATAATCTTTTTGCTTGTTCCGGAATCTTGTTTAATCATGAGTCGCCCCGCCGCGGAGAAACATTTGTAACTAGAAAGATCACTATTGCAGCAGCAAGAATAAAACTAGGGCTTCAAAAAGAATTGTATCTAGGAAACCTCGAAGCAAAACGGGATTGGGGTCATGCTCAAGATTATGTTCAGGGAATGTGGTTAATGCTTCAGCAAGATACCCCGGATGATTATGTTTTAGCAACTGGAAAAACCTATTCTGTGAAAACATTTTTAGAATTAGTTTTCCAACACGCTGGCTTATCAATTGAAAAATATGTAAAGCAAGATAAAAGACTATTTAGGCCTCATGAAGTCCCTTTGCTTTTAGGTAATCCTGAAAAAGCCAAAACTAAATTAAAATGGTATCCAAAATACGATATTAAAGATTTGGTTAAAGACATGTATCAAAGCGATCTAGATATTCAAACCAAAATTGCCAGAGGAAAATACCATAATATTGATCCTTCTGTCTATACAAAAAACGAAATTTAACTTCTTTAAACTTAGGAGTATCTTTATTTAGAGAGGTATACAAAAAATGAGTAATTTTCCAACCGGTAAACCGCATATATCTTATTCCGAACTAAAAGCCTGGAAAGAGTGTTCATATAGGCATAAGCTAATGTATGTTGACAAAATAGAAACATATGAAGATAATCCATACGCTGATTTTGGAACAATCATCCATGAAGAAATAGAGAAATATTTAAACGGAAATGATATTTCAATTGAAAATGTAGGAAAAAAAATTACTCAAAGGTGGCAACTTAAACAATACGATTCACACGAATATATTAAGAAAATTACAGAATCAAGAGCTACAATTGGATCTAAATATACCCACGAGTATTTAAATGATTGGATCCAATCTTCTAAAAATATTTTATCAGACTTTCCAAAGTTCATGGATGAAACATTTCCAGGTTGGGAAATTTTAAAAGCAGAAGACGATTTATATCAGCCTATAAATAATTTCGATTTAAAATTTAAAGGATTTATAGATTGCGTTATAATGACGCCAAAATCCAAAACTTCAAACAAAGTAAACTTTTGGATTTTAGATTGGAAAACTACCGGTAAAAATGGATGGTATTATCAAAAGAAAAAAGAATTTTCATCCTTGGCTCAGGTTGGGCTCTACAAAAAATATTGGTCTGAAAAATCTCAGGTTGACTTAAAAGATATCAAAACAGCTTTCGTTTTCTTAAAACGCGGAGCTCCTTTAGGTTCTACATGTGAAATCTTTAAAGTTTCTACTGGGCCAAAATTTCTTGAAAAAACCGACAAATTAGTTGAAAGCATGATTAAAAACGTAAAAAAGGGATTTACTTTAAAAAATTATAACAGTTGTAAATTCTGTTCATTTAAAAATACGGAGCATTGTAGTGGAAACGGATGGTAAAAAGAAGATTGTGATGATTTCCGACCACGCTCTAAGCACCAGCGGTGTTGGAGTACAGTCTAGACATTTAATAAACGGTTTAATTGAAAAAGGCTGTTGGACAGTGCGCCAACTTGGCGCCGCTATGAAGCATGACGACTATACCGTCGCAAAAGTAAATGATGATTTTATTATAAAGCCAATTGATGGATTTGGAACAAGAGAAATGATTCGTGTTGTTTTAGCAACAGAAAAACCAGATATCATTTTCCTTTTCACTGATCCAAGATTTTATATTCATATTTTTGAAATGGAAGATGAAATCCATCAAATATGTCCAATCGTATATTGGCATGTTTGGGATAATGCCCCTTACCCGGAATTTAATAATGGTTACTATGATTCTGTAGACCTAATTAATTGTCATTCTTACCATACATACGAACAAGTAGTAAAACACTACCCAGAAAAAACAAAATTTATTCCCCATAGCCTTCCTGGCAAAACATTTTTCCAATTATCAGAAGATAAAATTAAAACAGAAAAATTAAATATTCTAGGACCCGATCGCAAAGATCATTTTTTAGGGTTTTGGATCAATAGAAACGCAAGAAGAAAGCGCCCGGGCGATTTATTGTGGGCTTGGAAGATCTTTCTAGAAAGATTAGAAAAAGAAGAAGGTCACAAAAACGCCACTTTATTAATGCATACTGACCCATTAGATAAAGAAGGCCCAAATTTGTTTTCTATGATAGAAATGCTTGGGTTAATTGACAATGTTGTGTTCTCCAATAAAAGAATAGGTTTCGATGTAGTTAATACATTGCATAATATTGCTGATTTTACAATTAATATAAGTTACGCAGAAGGGTTCGGTTTATCCACATTGGAAGCTATGCAAGTAGGAACTCCCATAATCGCACCAAAAACTGGAGGACAAACAAGGCAGGTTATTGACCATAGAGATAATACTGAAAATGGTTTTGCTCTTCCAATAGAACTAAAAACTTTAGTTGGTTCTCAAAATGTTCCATACATTTATGAAGATTATACATCGGTTGAAACCATTAGCGAAAAAATTTGGGATATGTATAAACTGGGCGCCGAAGGCCGAAAAGCCTTAGGTCAAAAGGCAAAAAATTATGTTGAATCTGAATTTAACCACCAAAACACAGTTGATGCATGGCATAATACCATGTTAGAAACTTTGGAATCTTGGAAAACTAAATATAAGCGTATCTCAATAGAGGAAATATAATGAAACATATTCATATCCGAGGCCCGCTTTTAACTCAGTCTGGCTATGGTGTACATGCCAGACAGATTTTTAAATGGGCATTAGAAAAAAAATATTTGATTTCAGTTTCAGTTACCCCATGGGGAATTACTCCGTGGTATTGCAACCCGGATGACCTAAATGGCCTAATTGGAGAAATAATGGAAAGATCAGCTCCTCCAATTATTAAACCAAATATTTCTTTTCAAATCCAACTACCAAATGAGTGGGATCCTAATCTTGCAGAGCGGAATTTTGGAGTCACGGCTGTAGTAGAAGCAACAAAATGCAATCCAGGATGGATAGAAAATTGCAAAAACATGGATCATGTTATCGTTCCATCTGAATTTTCGAAAAAAGTATTAGTTAATTCAGGTGCCGAATCTGAAAATATTTCAGTTATTCCGGAAAGTTTTATTTCAGAGTGCTTAAACGATAATGATTTTTCTATGCCGGAAATTAAAACAGATTTTAATTTTTTACTTTTAGGACAATTAACTGGATCTCAGGAAGATGACAGGAAAAATACGTATAATACAATAGCAACTTTCTGTAATACTTTTAAAGACAACAAAGAAGTTGGTTTAATAATAAAAACAAATTCCGGAAGAAATTGCGCCATTGATAGGAGGATTACTAGAAGAAATTTATCTAATTTAATTAACCAAGTAAGAGACGGTCAATATCCAAAAGTATATTTAATTCACGGTGCCTTATCGGAGAGTGAAATCTCGGGATTATATAAAAACAAAAAAGTTAAAGCATTACTTTCCGGTACAAGAGGAGAAGGGTTTGGTCTCCCCATGCTAGAAGCCGCAGCTTGTAATTTGCCAGTTATTGCGACTAACTGGTCAGCTCATTGCGAGTTTTTAAACAAAGGTAAATGGTTGTCCGTTTCATATAATTTAAAAAATATACCAGATTCAAGAGTTGATAACAATATCTGGATCCAAGGTTCCTCTTGGGCAGAGATTGATTTTAGGCATTTATCCGAAAGGATTTATAAATTTTATAAAAAAGGAACATCCATCCCGGAAACCTGGTCTAGTAAATTAGGAAAAGTAATAAGGCAAAAATATTCCCAGGAAGCTATATCAGAATTATACGATAAATTTTTAAGAGATCATACATGATAATAAATTGGTTATTAGCGATAATTTCTATAGCGTTAATAGTTTCGTTATATTATAATTATAAATTTGCAAATATAATATTAAAAATTACAGATTCATTAGAAACAAGTTTAGATATTCTAGATGATCGCTATTCTAGTGTATCAAAAATTTTAGAAATCCCAATATTTTATGATTCTCCACAAATTAGGCAAGTTATAAATGACATTAAGGATTCAAGAGATTCAATTCTCAGAGTCGCAAACGAAATTGCAAAAATAGAAAACGAGGAGAACCAAATAGATGAAAGGCCGTAAAAAAATAAAAAGACCACGTTCGGGTCGTGCTCCATATTTCACCAAGGCAACCCAACAGGCAATCCATGATTTTTGTGAATCAGACTGTCAAGAATTAAGAAACAAACTATATAAAACAGAAATTGAACCAGCTTTAGATAAACTTGCTGAAAATTTAATATTTATTTATGGTTTTCATAAACAACACGCAGATGTTCCAGGCTTAAAACACTCTTGTGTAATCAATTTATATGAAACCCTTCATAAGTTCGATCATACCCGCGGAAAAAATGCATTTTCCTATTTTAATGTTGTTGCAAAAAATTGGCTAATTATCCAAAGTAGAAAAGTAAAAAAACATAAAGATAGAATGGTATTCATAGATGATGATTCGTCTAATTTGAATGCTGAAGCAGTCTTAGCTTCTACTGGAAATACAGTCCCGTCCCCATCACAAGACCTTATAG
>CETM01016354.1_pt1 | contig 44447 bp, 36 predicted proteins | sample 361451 | NCBI WGS metagenome assembly CETM01 (sample SAMEA2622690, study PRJEB7988) | marine metagenome | isolation source: saline water (ENVO:00002010), including
GCGGAGTTGCAGTCGACGAGAGTTGGTCTAATTGAGTCTGGGCGGCCTGATAGTTCCGCATGCGAATGTAGACTTCGGCCAGTTCCGTTCGAATTTCATCAGCCTGATCAAACGAGGGATCTCCCGGAGCTCGTTTCAGAGCTTCCAGATAATGCTGAATCGCCAGTTCATGTTTTTCAAAATCTTTGCTGATCAGTCCCATCAGACGATCAGGACGAGGGTCCGTAGGAGCCAGACTGGAGACACGTTCGCAATGCCGCATGGCCTGCTGCAATGCACCGAAGTCATAATAGTGTGCAATGAGAAGGCGATGGGCGTCGATGTTGTCGGGAAATTCGACGGACATTTCTTCAAGTGTTCTCATCGCTGACGGCAAGTCCTGCACTGCGGTGAAACAGTGAACGGCCAGCAGCATGCAATCTTCACGGATTCGTTTGTCACTGGCAATCACGCCAACACGTTCCATCACTTCCTGATAATTCAGTACATTCATATAAAGATTGGCTTCCAGAAATTTCGTTTCAATCTCCGCTGCTTCCCGTTCGGCCAGCTGATTCTTAATCGCTCTAACTTGAGACCAGTCTTCGGATTTGATGGCCGCTTGCCCCTGCTGAAACAAGACTTCGGTGGTTGGTTCAGAAGAGCAGCCCGGCAAAAGCAAGCAGCAGATGATGAGCAGTAACTTGGGAGAGGTGGATGTCATCGGAGCAATTCCCTCTTAGTTGGCTACTTCTGGTTGCACGATTGTCAGACCTGAATTCACCCGGGGTGATTCAATGGTTTGTTCTGTTCCGTTGGGCCAGCGAATAATCAGCTTTTCAACAACCTGATCTGCGGGAATGCCAAAGAACATCCGAGCGTCATTGGTTGAGGCATAGCTTGCGCCTCCTTTGACCTGCCGCACTTGTTGTTGGGAATCAGAGAACAGCGTCACTACGCACCCAACAGCTCCACGATTACTTTGCTGTCCGATAAGCCTCAGCGAAACCCATTGATTGTCATTGGTTGTTTCATTGATGAGAACAGAACTGCGTTCATTGATATGTGAATACACCAGATCCAGATCACCGTCATTATCCAGATCACCGCTGGCAATACCTCTGCCTTTATGAGCGGTCGTAAAATATTGTCCAACACTCTTATTCACTTTGGCAAATCGGCCGTTCTTATTCTCGAGTGCGATAGGCCATTGCGCGATCGTGGCATCACTTGGATATAACTTCACATGACCGTTTGCGATAAACAAATCTTCATCGCCATCGCGATCGGCATCCATGAACGTCGTGCCCCAGCCGACATAGACACTTTGGAAGCTCAGCAGTCCACTGGCACTGCTAACGTGTTGAAACAGTGAGTCCCCAATGTTTTTATAGAGAGCGAACTGTTCGTTTTGAAAGTTAGTCACAAACAGGTCAGGTAACCCATCCATATTAAAGTCACCCAGGTCGACCCCCATGCTGCCATCGGCATTGCCTGAGTTGTCGAAGCCAACACCACAGAGTGTTGCGGTTTCCTTAAACGTACCGTCGCCCTGATTAGTCCAGAGAAAATTGGAGACCGTGTCATTGGTGATATAGATGTCCAGGTCACCATCCAAATCAATGTCAGCCATTAAAACTCCCAGCCCTTTACCAGCTTTGTTGATACCGGCCTGTTCGGAGATGTCGACCAACGTTCCCTGTTGGTCGAAGGCCAGAAGAAAATCAGGTAGCGGAGAAAAGTCGCGGGGTGAGCAAATGTCACGACGGTTATCAACGGTTTGTTGAGAGAGAAAGTTTTTATCCTGTCCGGTACAGAAGGGATGATTTGTGAAGGACCAATCGATGTATTGAGATACATAAAGTTCGAGCATCCCGTCATTATCAATGTCTCCCCAGGCCGCTCCGACACTCCATAAATCCGTTGGCAAATCCAATGCGTTGGCTTTTTCTGTAAAGGTACCGTCTCCGTTGTTATGAAAGACGAGTAGTCCGCCGTAGCCGGTAATGACCAAGTCACTGAGTCCGTCATTGTCATAATCCTGAGCGAGGGCGCCATGGCTATAGAAGTCATCTCGCAGGAGTCCGGCTTGTTGAGTGACATCGGTGAATGTGAGATTGCCGTTGTTGCGATACAGAGCAGGGGGGTAACCGGAGATTTTGGTAGCTTCTTTCTCATCTTCGCCAAAGGAACCTCCTCCGGTAAAAAGCAAATCCATCCAGCCATCCGCATCATAATCGAAGATGGCAACGCCGCCTCCGAGCGTTTCGAGCATCGTCACGTGGCCGGTTTCTTCGCCATTGCGATATGCGAAATCCGGTCCTGATTCAAGAATCCGGAATCTCAGATTACTTTCCGGTTCCGGAAGATTATCCTCGGCAGTAACCACAGTCCGTTGTTGTCCGGTATTTGCGTTTTCAGCGTTGGATTTTTGATGCGTGGATTCGGTTTTATCCGGCGATTCGACTTGTTCTGGCGTTTCGTTGCTTTGTGGCGAATCACAACCGGCCGCAAATACGATGAGGAGTCCGGCCAGTAGCGAGGCTAGGGCTGAGTGGGAGTGGCCGGCGAAGAATCGGGGGAGCATCGGGGGAGTGGTCTGACTGAATTGCGGGTGAGAAGTTGGTGAGTTCTATTCTACACGGCGCGTTAAATAACGCGAATATGAGCAGGGGGGTGATGAGAAGTGGCTGAGAAAGGGGAATACCACAAACCGAACATAAGAGACATTATCGGACGTTGGGGATCGGGTAAAAAACACTGGTTTTATAGTGCTTCCTAGTATTTTGGAAATGCGCTCAGCCAATCAGTGTGCTTTAGCCACAAGCACTTGATGCACTCGTATCAAACGCAAGAACCAGCGCCGACACTTATTGAGCCTGCTCTATTCGTCTTCTTCCAGAAACTTACCCATCGCTCGGAACTTTTCGTAACGCTTGGCAAGCAAGTCCTCGGTAGATTCCTGCTGCAATTCCTTAAGATGCTCAAGTAGATATTGCTTGAGCTGGATCGCCATTTGTTGATGATCCCGATGAGCGCCACCTAATGGTTCAGGGATGATATCGTCAACGACACCCAATCCGGGCAGATACTTGGAAGTGAATTTTAATGCGTCAGCTGCTTTAGGAGCGTGCTCGGCACTCTTCCAAAGAATCCCTGCACATCCTTCCGGACTAATGACACTGTAATAACTGTGCTCAAGCATTGCGACTCGATCACCAACACCAATGCCTAATGCGCCACCGGAACCACCCTCGCCGATCACAATGCAAATAATCGGAGTTTCCAGTCGGGACATTTCGTACATGTTTTCAGCGATTACCCAGGCCTGTCCACGTTCTTCTGCTCCGATTCCAGGATAGGCACCGGGCGTGTCGATAAAGCAGATCACAGGCAGATTGAATTTGGCAGCCAATCGCATTTTCTGCATTGCTTTGCGATAGCCTTCCGGATGAGCACAGCCAAAATAGCATTCAGTTCGCTCTTTGACCGTGCGTCCTTTTTGATGCCCGATGACCATGACTTTTTGGTCATCAAGTTTCGCAAAACCTGTGAGAATCGCCCGGTCATCACCAAACTTGCGGTCGCCGTGTAATTCCACGAATTCATCAAAGACCAAACTGAGGTAATCACGCGTATAAGGTCGATTCTGATGCCGTGCGACCTGTACCGTTTCCCAAGGCGATAAGTTGGAGTACACATCGCGTGTGAGATCCGCAATACGGTTTTTCAAATCACGTACTTTTGCCTTTTGACCATTCCCCGATTCTTGTTCCGACAGAGTTTCTAACTCCTGTTCGAGTTCATAAATCGGTTGTTCAAATGTCAGGCCAGGTCCCGCGCTACTCATCAACTTTCCTTTGGATAAATTAGACTCATAAAACGATCATCATCTGTGAGCGATCAGCGTTTTTTCGTCGTTGTATTCTGATTCCATCATAGTAAACACTATCAGAAGATCTTGAAACTCCTAATCGATCCTCCCTGCCTTTACATGTCATCTCTGGCTGCTTCGATTTGATCAGGATGTAGAGGTTTATTACGGAAAACCCGCATGCTGGAAAGATTTCTTAAGACGACCGTCAGATTATTAGGCCGCTTTTCCTTCTTCTTTGCCAGCATGTCCTCCACCAGATCACTGAATTCCTGAGTGACATTTTTATTGAGCGTATTGGCTGGTGGAGCTTTTGCTCGCAAGTGCTTGTTCAATAATTGTTCAGGCGAGTTTCCTGTAAACGGTAATTTACCGGTAACGACTTCGAAGTACATACAACCGAGGCTATAGACATCTGAGCGGATGTCCAGGGGACGCCGTCGAATCTGCTCGGGCGACATATAACTTCGAGTTCCTGCGACACTCTTCGGCTTTCCAAAACCAAGTTTCGCAAGAAAGCCTGTCCGCGATGGCTGACACAACGCAAAGTCAATGAGTTTCGTCCTTCCCTGATCGTCCACTAAGAAGTTATCAGGTTTGATGTCACAATGGACCCACTTTTTGTCATGCAGGTGATCGAGTCCCGAAGCAGATTGTTCAATAATGACGTCCGCTCGGTGTTGCATCAGGTCTTTGTCCAATCGCAGCCGTTGTTTTAAGTTGAGTTGTTCACCGAACTCAAGCGAAAGATAAGGGTCATTGCCCGAAGTTCGTACGCCAAAGACTTCGATCACGTTGTCATGAGATAGTTTGCTGGCAACATTGAATTCGTGCTGCAGGTATCCTCGCTCGGTTTTACTTTGACGCGCTTGCGCTGTGAGCACTTTCAACGCAACCTTTTGATTGGTATTTCCATCGATGGCCTCAAAGATTTGGCACGTCGCTCCGGAGCGAATTAAACGAATAATTCGGTACTGATCAATGAAATCTCGTCCGTGTCCCACAGTGTCCCCGTTCAGATCGTAATGTTAATTACAGTGCAACTCGAATCTGTTCCCACAAATCGTACGCACTACATCATAAAAGTATTGGCTGAAGTGTACAAAAAAACAAATGATCTGGAAACGACTATTTACCTTGCGTTTCAGCAATCACTTCTTCGTAAATTGCTCGAATACGATCCGTCATGAGTTGATGAGAATACATTTCCCGGCATTTCGTTTTACCAGCGGTTCCTAACTGCTCTCTCAAATCACGATCGGCCGCTAGTCGGCAAATCCCATCCACAAGCGTCGCAACATCCTGGGGGGCCGTTAATATTCCTGTTTCATCGGTGATGCAGACCTCTCGCGCTCCGTCGATGTCAAAACTAATAACCGGTTTACCGGCCAGAAGTGCCTGAGGGAGTGCTCGAGCCAGACCTTCGCGCAGACTTGTGTGTGCGAGAATATCCATCGCTCCGATGTATTTGGGAACATCGGTAGGTGGAACTAAACCGGTGAAATGAAAATGCCCGGTGAGCCCCCCTGCTTCGATTTGGCGAACGATCTCGCTTCGCAAATTGCCATCGCCGACGAGAAGGAAATGGACATCAGGGTTTCGTTCAACAATCTGCCTCGCGGCGTCAACCAGATACTCATGGCCTTTGAGTTTAAACATTCGAGCGATTTTTCCCACAACGATGTGGTGGTCAGCAAATCCAAGCTCCTGACGTACTTCATCACGACGTTCGTTGGCGTTGAGAAAATCGTCGATAGCCATCCCGCTGTATACGGTTGTGAAACGGTGTCTTTTGGCCACCCTACCCTCTACCATCAAATCAGTCATAGCATCAGCGACGCATAATAACCGGTGGCATCGTCTAGCAGCATAGCGTTCACAAAAGGCGAACAGCGTGCGTGAAAGGCTGGATTGGAATGGGTGGAAGGGAGCTCCGTGGACCGTGTGGATCACGGCAGGCACTTTTAACTTCCAGGCTGCCAGTCTCCCCAGAATCCCAGCCTTAGCACTATGCGTATGGACGACGTCGGGTTCGAGTTGTTTGAGCAGAGACTTGATCTGGCGATATGCCCGGTAATCCTGCCAGGGATTAATGTTGCGAGTTAACGACGGTGCTTCCAGGATTTTGAGCCGAGGGTGGTTGAATCGCTGGAGTAACTGGCCTTCGGGGCCTTCAGACGGCCCGGTAATGAGCGTTACGTCATCGCCATATTGGTCGATCAAGTCGATGCAGTTTAGTAGTGTGTTTTCCTGGGCACCACCGACGATCATACGCGTAATAATATGGACGACTTTCATAGCTGGCGTTTTAACCTACATTCGAGTTTGTGTACATATTAAGTCTCGCCATAATCGACATCCATTAGATAGAGCCCCTCCGGGGGAGCAGTCTGCCCTGCCCGTTTACGATCACAGGCCGACAGCACGTCCACAATCCAGTCGGGATGTTCCTTTCCCTTGCCGACTCGGCTTAGCGACCCAACGATATTACGAACCATGTTGTAGAGAAAACCGTCCGCTCGGATATCCATTGTGATAAAGCGTGCGTCGTGCTGAGTATACTCGTCGAGCATTAACTCCATCACATTTCGGACGCTGGTCTTGCGATCACTTTTGGAGGCTTCGAAACTGGCGAAATCATGTTCGCCGATAAAATGCACAGCCGCAGCCCGCATGGCATCCAGATCCAGTGCTTTGGGATGAGACCAGGCATATTTCAGTGATAACGGGTCCATAATGGGACCGGGTTGGATAATATATCGATAATGCTTGCTGACGGCTTCACGAATTGGATGGAAATTATCTCGGGTAATCTCTAATTGCCGAAGGTAAATATCAAAAGGCGTGTGCGCGTTGATGGCACGACAGAGCGTGTTTTCGGCTAATTCGGTTTCTACCTTGAAGGAGATAACCTGACCATGCGCATGGACTCCTGCGTCGGTTCGCCCACTCGAAAGAACCCGGCAGGAATGCCCTGTCACCTTGAGCAGAGCCGTTTCCATCAATCCCTGAATTGTCCGTTGATTCGGTTGAACCTGCCAGCCTGCATACTTTGTTCCATCGTAAGCCAACTTGCCTCGATACGTATGCATGTGCGGGAGGACTCCGTAAAGATCTTACTCAGCAGATTGTTGAATCAGCAGTTCCGCAATTTGCACGGCATTGGTAGCAGCCCCTTTGCGTAGATTATCGCTGACACACCAAAAGGTGATGCCATTGGGAGCCGAAATGTCTTCTCGGATACGACCAATGAATACTTCATCCGACCCGGAACTGTTATTGGGCATGGGGTATACACCGTTATCGAGATCATCCACCACGGTAATACCATCCTGAGCTTCAAATAATGCTCGAGCCTGTTCCACGGTTAACTTTTCTTCGGTTTCCACAAGAATGCTTTCGCTGTGGCAGTTAGCAACCGGAACACGAATGGCTGTAGGGCAAACCTGAATTGATTCATCCCCGAATATTTTCTGGGTCTCCCACACCATTTTCATCTCTTCAGAGGTGTAGCCTGCATGTTTGCGTGATCCGATTTGCGGGATCAGGTTAAAGGCAATCGGGTGAGAGAATGCCTGGTATTCGTAGGATTCGCCATTCACAGCGGCTTTAGTGCCTTCTTCCAGATCGACGTTGCCGGCGAGCCCTGCTCCGCTGGTAGCCTGATACGTGCTGACGACAACGCGTTTGATACGAGCTGCGTCATGCAGAGGTTTCATCGCCACAACCATTTGTGTGGTGGAACAATTCGGACTGGCGATAACACCATTGTGCTCTTTAGCCGCTTCCGGATTAACTTCGGGAACAACGAGTGGAACGTCAGGAAGCATCCGGTGGAATCCACTTTCATCGACGACGACTGCACCGACTTCTTTTGCCCAGGGAACCAATTCAGCCGCCACTTCATCAGGCGTACTGGCGATGATCAGATCCATGCCTTCAAAGGCATCAGGCCCTAACTCAACCACTGTGTACTCTTCACCCTTGAAATTCAGTTTCGTACCCGCAGAACGTTTAGAAGCGATAAATCGCATCGATTTAAATGGGAAGTTTCGTTCTTCAAGTAACTGACGCACAATGGTTCCGACTGCACCGGTCGCTCCGACCAAGGCAATATTTTCGTACACGATATGGTTCCTTTGGTAAAAAAATTTAAGCTTTTGAGTTGACTGGGATTAAAAAAAGTTCCTTAAACGCGGGCTGCGTCTAAGGAACTTTTCAGTATGTATTCGCTGTTGAAAATCGGCAACAGCTAATTGAATGCTATTTTTGTACGATGCCGGGTACATCAGGAGTCGAAAATGACTTCGCGACTGACTGCCCCGGTTGCAGGTCAATATTCTCCAATGCCCGGTATTCGGTCGAGCCAATTTTCCAGCTCACTTCAACGCGATAACGGTATCGAGCTGAGGGGTTAACATTTCTGGAAATGTACGTCCGTGTTGTTCCCGTGGATGAGGTGGCTTTGCCGTTAATTCTTACAACTGCTTTCTCAGGGACGGTTAAGATCAGCGTCGTTGTGGCAGGATCTTCCACTTGAAACGTATCGTCATCAGCAGGAGCATCGTCAGAAGCGGGTTCTGGTGCCGGTGCCGGTTCTGGGGAAGCGGGGTCAGTCGGTTGCACCGGCTCTTGATCAGGAAGGGCTGGCTGAGCGGGTTGGATCGGCTGCAGGACAGAATCACTCTGCTCTGCGGACTCTTCATGATAAGGCTTCTCTGCTTCATGCGTTGTGGCAGGAGTTGGTGTTGCCAGAGGGGCATCAGTAATCATGGACGGTCCATAAACGACTCCGCGGTAGAACCGATAATTGAGGTGATAATGGGCCGCCAGGCGTAATTCGGCTGCCGCGTTTCGGATGATCGGTCGGCGGACGATAAGTGGGCCGCAGCATACTGTTACAGGACGGCAGCATGGATTGAGCAGTTGTGCCTGAGCCTGATTCACAGTGAAACCACTCAGGGTGACTACGAATGTTAACGCCAATAGTTTTGCATTACGCATAGATGCTCCTCGCTTAACTCTTTCCCGCCTGCCAACCTGTTTCGCAGGCCGAACGTAGTCAGGAATAAACAGTTATTATTTTGCCCATTTTAACACTGAAGGTCGAGCAATGCGAGTGCTGAAAGGTGAACGAATTATCGTTTGTTGTGACGTAATTTCAGGTCATCGATGTAAAATTCTCCGACTCCCCCAAAAAGTCCAACTCGTAAAATGGCTTCTCGGGCCTGTATGGGGACTCGGACAATCTTTTGAACAGGACTCCAGTCGTGTGTGCCAATAAAGGGACCCAAAGAGACGACACCCACTTCATGTCGACTGTCGTCATAGAAAGAAATGGCAAATAAGGGAATTTCATCCCGCGTGCGGCCTTGCCGTACATCGTTGAGCTTGATTTGAGCTCGGATCGCGAGTGACCCGATGGCTCGACCATCGATGGCAAAACCCTGAAGCATGTGGGATGACAGTCCCGGAGTTTCATTGAAAAATCGAGCGTAATGTTCGCCTTGAGCTGCATCATTTCCACTAGCTAATTTGACTTGCCGCTGATAGTACCACCCAAGTAGGAAGTCGTAACCCTCCTTGACTGTTTCAAAATCAGAGTTGAACAGTTGAGGGTTCAACGGGTCAGGTTTGACCTGGCGGTTATCCTCGGCATTGCCTGTCATCGGGACAAATAATGTTGGTCGCAGGGCTTCTGCTTTGAGTTTTCCATCGACTTTACGCATGATGTACATCGTCTGTTGGTATCGTTGGCCAACCGGGATGACCATCGTGCCTCCCTCTTTAAGCTGCTGAACCAAAGGAATCGGCACTCGTTCGGGCGAGCAAGTGACAATAATCTTGTCGAACGGTGCGTACTGGGGCCAGCCTAGAAAGCCGTCGCCTACTTTCGTTTTGACATTGGCGTACTTGAGCTTGTTCAGTGTCGTCTTAGCCTTGAGTCCTAATTCCTGCACGATCTCGATGGAATAAACAGACTGTACGAGCGGTGATAGGACGGCAGCCTGATATCCACTGCCCGTTCCAATTTCCAATACTCGGTCGGTAGGTTTGGGATCCAACGCTTCGGTCATGTAAGCAACGATGAATGGAGCGGAGATTGTTTGTTGTCCACCGATCGGTAAGGCCATGTCGAAGTAGGCCTGCGAGCGAATATTAGTTGGTACGAATTCATGCCGAGGTGTTTTGAGCATGGAGGCAATCACTCGCTCGTGTTTTACTCCACTCCCGATCACTGCGGTTTGGACCATCTGCTTGCGTGCAGTTTCATAGCGATCAGCGACTTGAGCCCACGCTGTTGTTGACGTCCCGGGTAGAAAGTTACCCAGAAAGATAGCTAGGCATAAAAACGGCAGTTGTAGTGGATGGAATTTTTGACGCGTCATGATTACCTTCTCCCTACAATCCTTATCGGTTGATTACGGCAGGTGGATTTAACAAGACAGTAGTTTTCGAATTCTTCCGAGGGGGACTTGAGAGAGATACGGGAGTCTGAAAGACTAGTATTATTCAGTTCAACCGCATCTTTACCTTAAAGGTATTCAAGTCATGAGAAAGAATCCAGTCAAAGAGAAATTACGTAACGGCGAACCGACTTTTGGGACCTGGCTCTCGTTAGGAAACTTTCTTGGCACGCGTGTGATTTCTCGCATGGGTTGGGATTGGTTGACACTTGATATTGAACACGGTGCCTTCGACTGGGCTCAGGCTGAACAAATCTTTGCGGCGGTTGCCGATGCGGGTGGCGTTCCACTGGCTAGAGTTCCTGATGGTAGTCATCATTACATTAAACGTGTGCTGGATGCCGGAGCGTGGGGGATTGTTGTGCCAATGGTCGATACTGTCGAACAGGCGAAGATAGCGATTGCTGCTGCTAAATTCCCTCCGGAAGGAAATCGCAGCGTCGGTGGCGGGAGTCACAATCTGAATTTCGGAGCGACAGCCGGAGATTATCGAGCTCAGGCCAACGACGAAATCCTCGTTGTTTTGCAGACGGAAAGTCCTGAAGGGGTAGCGAACGCAGAAGCGATTTATAGTTTACCCGGATGTGATGCAATCTTTATCGGTCCCAACGATTTACGATTTCAGATGCGCGAAGAGGATGGAACGTTTCCATCTGCTGAGGAACATGAAGCGGCAATTCAGGAAGTCATCCGAGCCGGAAAAGCTGTTGGCACTCCGACTGGAATCCATGAGATGGATCCGGAAGGTGCCCTGAAGCGAGCGGAACAGGGGATGCAGTTTATTGCGGTGGCCAGTGACTTGAAATTCATGGTGGAACGAGCAACCGAAGCGGTTGAAGCTGTCTTCCCGGAACGTACCGTCGGTGACGTCGCGCGGTATTAAACGATAACGACGTAGCTTAAGAAACGCGACGGCCTGTTGTCAGGCAAGATACTCGCTGCGACCAGATATTATCTGGAGAATTCAAACTTCGCCCAGAACGGGTGTTGGCGATCGCCTCGTGAGCGTACATCTTCGAGCATGACCTCGACACTAGCCGTGATCGGCACGACGCGTTCCCGGCCAATGACGTTGAGCGTCACATTTTGCTCAAAGTCAACTAAGTCCGGCGTGAGAAAAACCGTGATCTTAGCGGCTGGGCTCTTGATGCGAACTCGATTGTTAGGACTGATGCTGGCTTCAATTTCCATGGCGCGAGCAGAACTCGGAGGCCACTCCAGCGGAAGCGTAATCGCTTCGGGGGGGAATCCAGAGAATTCCGCCCACCAGAAAAAATTGTCCCATGGTCGTAGCGAGGTGACATTAAAATCGTTGACGGTGAACTCGCGACGATGGAACCGCATCCAATCAAACATATGGTGAATGTCGTCCTGAAAGTGATCATGTCCCCTGCCCTTGTATTCCACAATCATCGTGTCGAAACCTGAGCGAGTCAGATACCGATTAAAGTCACGTTCATTTTGAGCAATGCGATTTCCATCCATTTCTCCCGAAACAAAATAGAAGGACTGGTGCTTTGCATTTTCCCAGTAGCGAGTCACATACTTTCCAGCGGTGGCACAGACAGGTAAGATGCCCGCCCATAAATCCGGATGCGCCAGTCCAATGTCCCAGGCAGCATCGCCGCCGATACTGTGACCGGAGAGAAACACCCTGTCGGTGTCAATCGCAAATTTTTGCAGACTTTCCTGAAGTGCGTAGAGAACACGAGCATGTTCCTGAGCGGAATAATTATAAGCACTCTGGTACCGGTCATCGGTCCAGGCCGGAGCGATGACGATGTAGCCATGCCGGGCCGCCTGTCCTAGTCGCAAGTCCATCTGCTTATTGTACTGGCCACACCACCAGTCGATTTGTTGTTCCGGAGCATTGCCTCCACCGTGTAAGGATACGATTGCGGGGTACTTGCGATAGGCGTCGTAATCAGGTGGTAGCTGAACGACGTAACGAAATGATTTCCCGTCAGCTCCCACGGATTCATAGACAAAGTGAAGTGGGTCTTCATGGGCTTGCTGGGCCAGAGCAACGGCCGGCTTCATGGCTTGCAGCAGTCGAGCAATGTTCGCGGGAGTTCCACCTTCGAGTCCGGCAATACGATTGAGGATTTCACTTCGCTGCTCTGCATTTTCGCTTGTGAGATATTCCCGGATGGCGTTACGGACTTCGAATAGAGAGGTGGCGACTGCCAGATTCTGAGTCACCTCCCCCTGCCCCATTAACCAGCCACTGATGGCCATGGCCAGCTTCTGATCAAAGGCAATGTCCGGGTCTTCACTCAGACGCACAAAGTCTGCGAAGCGAGGAAGCGTGTTAATGTTTAGCTCGCGGAATATCTCCTCGCGAATCTTAGCCACGGCATCGATTGATTCCTGTTCCTGCAGTTTGTCAGCCAATTTATCAAACAGAGCAAAGACGATATCACGCTGTTTGGATTGATCGTCATACTCTTTGAGTAAGTCACGTGCTCGCAGCAGCGTTTCCACGGCCACACCGTCACTGGGGAATGACTTCAGCCAGTTGTAGACACGAGCGTGTTGTCCGGCGCGTTGCCGACTCTCAATTTCCTCAATTAACCGATCGGCTAATGCCTGACGTAATTGTGAAATCTGATCCTTGAGGTCAGCCAGTTCCGGAAACTGCTCAATCGCTGATTGCAATTCAAACATGGCCTCACGATACCGCTCACACTGCATGTATAAGCGGACGATTTTCAATCGGTCATCCGGGTTCTTCATGTCCAGGTGGGTTTTCAGTATTTTGCCGAGTATGGGCGTGGCCATACTGCTGGTAGCCATCCGGGTTTCCCAAATAATCGGATTCCTGGTAACCAGAGATTCCAACTTGATGTACTGAGAATTGACTTCGGTGACACCTTGCACCAGATGCAATGGTCCACGTGAATCTTTCATGGTGATCGTTCGCCGGCCGAAGTCGTCAAACGACGTAATGTTGAGAATTGGACCGACCGCTGCTAATCGTTTCCCAACGCTCGCAACGCGTTGTTTGAGCATGATACGTTCCAGGCTGTCAGGCGGAGAATTGACGAAGTTTAGAACCTGATACTGGGAGAAAAATGTGCGACGAATTCCATCATCGGCAAAATGGACAAGTTTGGTGGATACTTCTCCGGCCGACGAGCCGGATGCCAATGGAGTTTCACCAATGCCTCCGATTTTTCCCGGCTCACCCTCCACCTGCACATTGTTCTTCAATGTGTAGATTGCTCCGGAGACACCACTGCCAATCAGAATCAGCACGATGAGGCTGAGGCTGATGCTCGAGGCAAATAGCCGTCTTCCGGACTTGGTAATTCGATGAACCACGTGATTACTTCTCGGCATTTGAGATTGTCAGACACATATCGAACACATGTATCCTTGCTAGTATCGTTATCGGCTAAAACCGCTCTCCCAGTATTGGCATAATTATTACCAGGGAATGTCATTTGACCAGATTCTTGATGCAGATTGCAAACAACTAATCGAATCCAGACAGAGGTAACTCGGGATGCAGGGACTGGGCTTGTTGACTTTGCCTACGGCTGCTTTAAAATGCTCAGGATAGGTTATTTGGGGGTAAGGTCGAATGCTTCGGCGTATCATTGTTGTATTACTGCTAATACTCGTTTCGGCAGCTGTGACTAGTCTGGTTTCAGGTGGCGCAGCGTTGGTGGCTGGAAACTTGGAAGATGGTGGGGCAAGACAGGTGTTCACCGTGATTGCTGTCATCGGATTATTGGTGTCGGCGATTGTTTTTTGCCTGCTTGTACTTGCAATGGCCGTCTATCTTGTTGAACAATCTAGTAAGCACGCCACGGAGGCGGAGTCCAGTTCAACTTCGGAAGCATAGCCCGTCCTGGCTTTCACCACCATCGGACCTCATGATTAAATTCAATTGCCCTCATTGTCAGCAGGCTTTACGCGTTCCAGTGTCTCGGGCAGACACTGAAGCAACGTGTCCTGGTTGCCAGACTCAAATTCGAGTGCCTCCTGCGATTGCAGTTGAGTCAGCTGATGATAACGCAATTGCCGCTCCGCCAGTGGTACAGGCAGCGGACGACGAGGGCGACGGAATTGTCGATCTGACAAATAGTCAATTACAGAGTTCTACCGCTGCTGCGCCAGAGGCGGAACAGATAGTCAGCGGCACGGTAGTTGATTTTGCTGCTGACGACTTAAATCAGGGCAGCTATCAAGCGGGGCAAGTGGATCAAGCGTGTCATGCGGATGGAGTCTCCGAAGAATCGGAATCATCGTTTTCAGCGTCCGCTGACGAGCAACACGAATCTGCTGTTTCGGATGCGGAGGCAGCCAACGAGAGTAACCATCGCAATCAGCGAGAACTTCTCAAAGATCGCCGGCGTAAAGTGGAAGTCTCTTCTAAGGTATTTGAGGATCTTGCCGATCGAGTTGCAGAAGATACGTTAGCCGATACCAACGTGATATCGCATCGCCGTACTCAGGGACAGCTTGGCGTAGCAAGAAGTAATCTGTATTTGTTTGGCGTTCTGATTTTATTTGTGGCACTGACCAGTTTTTGGTTGGGGACGATGATGAATCCCACCCGGCCAAGCCAAAGCGAAGCTGAAATTGCCGGCGTCGAAGACTACGTTAATTTTGAAGGTCGAGTGACGTTTCGCACGGAAGACGATCCGGAGGCAGTTGATGAGGCAGCATTGGTGATGTTGCTACCGCAGGACTCATTACCGAGCGAAAAATTCATCGAGAACGGAATTGGCGCAGGGCTGGAGGTTGATGAGAGCCTGCCAACAGTTCAGGAGATTCGACGTTTAGGCGGTGACATCACCACGGCAGGTGCCGAAGGTCGGTTTACGATGAAGGTCGCTTCAGGAAATTACTATTACCTGCTGGTCGTCTCCGCTCAGAAACCGTCGGCAGAACCTCCGGAGGAGGCAGATCTTGAATCACTTGGAGCTTACTTTAATTCCCCTGCCCGCCTACTCGACGGTAAAACCTATCGCTGGTCCCAGGAAGTGGTAAACACGCATCGTGATATTCGTGTTTACCACCGCTAGTTAGTTCTTTTTCAGCACGGCACCGGAAATGAACCAACCATCATCCCGCGTCTGAACATAGGTGCCGGAGGGGCCCAGGTATTTGGCAACTTCTTCGAAGTCAGGCATTTTCGAGACATCGAGTTTTTCGATTTCTTTGTTATCTTCAGCCGGTCCCATCAATCGCTTCATTAACTTGCCAGCGATCGTGTCAGATTGCTGCATTTTTCCTTGTTGCAGCAGTTTGTAATTGGGCTCGTTCTTCTTGTCGAGCCGACTAAACATTCTCATGCTGGTGGAGTTTGCTCCGAGTGCCTTCAAGGCTGCTTCGACACGTTGGTAATCGTCGGTTGCATCAAGTTTAGCAGCGTCCTGTTCGCGAAGTAAGTCTTCGATGAAGTCAGCACTAGAGGCCACGATGATGTGACCGGAATCCGACACGGTGACAGCCCACTGGCTGATCAAAGGTTGAGAACCAGCGGCTTCTTCTTCCGGTGCTCCGAAGTCTTCCCCCCCGAAGCCTTCATCGCCACCAAATCCTTCATCGCCACCAAATCCGTCGACTCCGAAGCCATCTCCAAAATCAACATTGAGCTCGACGTCGATTTCCTCTTCCACATTGAGCACTTCCCAAATGGTGAATCCATTGAACTCACGTTCTTCTTTATTGGGCTCAGCACTCATGAATTTTGCTACGGCTTTGCGTACAGCCGGTGCATCGGTGACATCAATTGCAGCCAGCCATTGATGACTGTCTACGTCCACAGGTTCTTTGAAACCGGTCATGACGGAGATGCGTCCTGCCAGGTAGCCCACCAACTCTTCACGAATGTCAAGTTGCGGACCATTCACGTCGTGAGCAATTCCTTCGAGGATTTCTTCAAACAGATCCTGCCCTTGCTCGGCATCCAGATATTCGTTTACCAAAGTCTTCGCATATTCGAAGGAGTCACGCAAATTCCAGTTCATTGTGGTGTAGGTACTCACAGAGGATGGAATCCATGCCTGCGGAGCCTGTGTATCAGAATTTGGAAAATCTAGAATTCGGGCAGCCAGTCGAAAGCGGTCTGAGTCTTGGGCGGCGATTCGCTCGTCTTTTTCAGTTCCATTCTCTTCTGCTTCAGTTTCCAAAGCGATTTGGGCTTCAACCCCTTCAGCATCTCGTGGCGCATATACAAAAGTATGATGAGTGAATTCGTTTTCACCTTCGGCAACGACAACCCAGCCGCCGAGGCCACGGATGGCACCAAAACCCTGTCCTAAGAGCAGCTCCTGGAAGTTCTTCCCTTCAGGCTCGACACCAGCTGCTACCTGAATGGTCTTGGCATAACCAAAAGGTTCTACAAACCAGCGGATTTGAGGTGCAACTTCCGAAGCATCGTCACACCGTTGCATGGCAACTTGATAGGCTTCAATGCCGGCGACATTGTCTTCTCCCGGATTGTCGAATCGCCCCATGATGTCAGTCAGTACCTTGGTATGGTCGGTGGCGAGAATGTGATCGTTATGAATGATGTAGTAGGCACTGTAGGAACGATCGGGATTTTCCTCATCGGTGACGGTGTACTGAGTAACCTCCTGGCCTGCCACTTCGGTTGTCGACTTGACCGCACCCTGGTCGGTTAACTCTTTTCCAATCCGATTCAGTAGTTCCTGAGCGTCTTCAATGGAATCGGTGACGTCAACAATCAAGGCGAGAGCATGAGGTTGTGCTTCGTCCTCGACCGCAATGACTGCTGAGGCTGCTTCACCGGCACTGAGATTCTCCAGATCTTCGAAGCTAATACCAAGACGCACGCCGGTTTGATCAAAACGAGACTGTAATTGACGCTTTAGATCGTCCGCAAAAGGTTTGACCACAGGATCATTCATCAATTGATGAATTTGTGTTTTTTCGAAACGTTGCTGCAGCTCATCAAGATCTGGAACCGCAAAATAGGCTTTTGTTGTATTGGGTAGAAGCTGGTCAGTTGATGGGGCAGAAAAAACGGAGTGAACTCCAAAAATGACAGTGAGTGTAAGTGCTGTCATTAGTCTCGAAAACGACTTGGTCACGGTGCGATTCCTTTGGCTTGTCAGGTCGTTGATGAGCATGTGCCGAGCTTTATCAAATGGACCTGTGTGTAAACTCACTGCGTTCAATACGGTGGGCCTACTATAGATGTGGGTAGTTTGGGCTATTCGTTGGGAAACTTTACCGATTAGGTAGCGCGGGTAAAACGCCTTGCTCCGGTTTGCACACCCGGTACTGTTCCTAACTTTTTCATCTATCGGTGAAATAATGTTATTAACGTGAATACTGCTGGTAAGGATTATTCCAATCTTACGTAAATCGAGCCAGCAAGACATTAAATAAATGGTATAGCTAGCGCAGTTTAACATTGTTTAGGAAACTTAGGCGTGGCTACGCAGTATTCGGCTAAAGGATTTTCAGGAAACCCCCATTTGCGAGGGGGGCGAATGAGATTGATCGATTCAGTTCATGTGAAATTCCTGCCAGCGATCGACGACACGTAGGAAATGACACTTGTTACAATCGTTGCTATGCAGGATTTTAACTTAGAAGCACTAATTCACGACCCGATTCATGGTTATATTCCGATTGGCAAACGGGATAAGCGTGATGCCGCTAGCGACTCAGCGATTTGTGAACAGGATGTGATCAATCATCCCTGGGTGCAGCGAATGCGTAATATCCACCAATTGCAGACTGCCTGGTGGATTTATCCCACAGCAGAACATTCCCGATTTCAACACATACTGGGAGTGATGCATTTAGCCAGCCGCTGGGTGCAAGCCCTTTACCCCAGTTTACAGCGAGTTTGCGACGAGGTTCCCAGCATTGGATATGTTGAATCGTTGATGCGGATGGCTGGATTACTTCACGATGTGGGTCACGGCCCGTTTGGGCATTTCTTTGATGAGCACTATTTAAGGCAGTTCCACGAAACACATGAAACGTTGGGTGCTCAAATCATCTCAACCGAACTGGGTGAGATTCTCAGGCAGCTAAGGAGTAATCCTAACAGCCGTTTGGCTGACGATGAGCAACTGGATCCTGAACAAGTAGCCTGGATTATCCAACGCCCGGCAGCCGACGACGGCAACCGTCCCAAGTGGCTGATGTTTTTGCGTAGTTTGCTGAGTGGAATCTATACGATCGATAACATGGATTTCGTCCTGCGTGATGCTTATATGACTGGTTACAGTCAACGGTCTTATGATCTGGAGCGGCTGCTGCGATATTCGTTTTTCAGCGAACATGGTCTCACGATTCATGATCGTGGTATTCATGCACTATTGCGTTTTATGGGAGCTCGGGCCGAGCTGTTTCGTAACGTCTATTTTCATCGTAGCGTGCGCGGTATCGACCTAGCACTGACGGATGTCTTTGCTCAGACCATGCCCCTACTCTTTCCCGGCAATCCGCGCGAGCACCTAGCTCATTATTTGCAACTCACAGAATCTTCGCTGCTTGTCGATGTAGCCCGTTGGCAGCATGCCGAGGGAGAAGCCGGAGAGTTGGGAAGGCATTGGCAGGAGATACTCCAGTGCCGCGTACCCTGGATGATGGTCTGCCAGCGAACGATGACTTTTGATGAAGGGGATCATGAGGCGAGTAGTATTTTTACGGATCAGGAATTTGTGGAAAAGAAATTACTTGCTGCTCTTCCTGCTCACTTGCAGTCAATCGATTTGAGAATAGACATCGCCAGACATATTTTCCGTCCACTTGTTCAGGGGCCGGTCGCGGGACAGAATTATTTGCTGGATTCGGCAACCGAACAAATCCGTCCTTTAACGAGTCATGAGTTGATTGATCGCCAGCCAGTCGCTCAGAGAATCTGTCGCATTTATGCTCGGGATATGCAACATCAATCAGAATTGGCTGGTGCGTTACAAGTACTCTCTGGCCATGGTGAGGATGACCTCACCAATATGTAGACACATCCTCCGGGATACGTTGGGGCTGGTAATTACAAAACATTACTACAAAACACATTTCAAAAAGTACAAAAGGAAAAGTTATGTTTCTTGGTTTTGGTGAAGTCATGATGCGAGTTGCTCCGGAACACAAGCTGCGATTACGGCAGGTGTTACCCGGGAGAGTGGAGATTACCTGGGGAGGTGGTGAAGCCAATGTCTGTGCTTCCTTGGCCATGTTTGGAAACGAAACTCGGTATGTGACTGCCCTGCCTGACAATGCGTTGGCTGATAGCCTGACAACCTCGCTTCGAGGACTAGGTGTCGACACTTCCAGGATTCTGACTCGTGATGGTCGACTTGGAGTTTACTATGTCGAATGTGGAGCGAATCAGCGAGGTTCGACGGTGTTGTACGACCGAGCGTATAGTAGTGTGTCACTGGCTGAATCCGCTGAATACGACTACGAGTCGATTTTGGAGGGAGTGCACTGGCTTCATATTTCCGGAATTACACCTGCTATAAGTCAGCAGGCCTATGAAGCCAATCTGGCGTTGGTCAAACAGGCGAAGGCAGCTGGCGTTGAGATTTCCTGCGACTTGAATTTTCGTAAGAAACTTTGGAAGTGGCATCCGGAAATTCAGGGTCAGGCTTTGGCTCGACAATGTATGGCCGAAGTGCTACCCTACATCGACTTAGTAATCGGCAATGAAGAAGATGCGGCCGACGTTTTGGATATCCACCCGGCAGACACGGATGTGACGACCGGCCACTTGAATGTCAGTGCCTATCAGGATGTGGCTGAACAGATTGTTGCCAAATATCCGAATGTTAAGCGGGTTGCGATTACATTGCGTGAGAGCATTTCGGCTGATCATAACAACTGGGGAGCGATGCTGTACGAGGCTGGCGGCTCCGTGGCCTTTTCTCCATTGAATGCTGATGGTCAGTACGAATCCTTCAAGATTGGTCATATCGTAGATCGAGTTGGTGGAGGTGATTCTTTCGCAGCAGGGCTATTACATGCACTTCATGACACTCAGTACGACTCTCCTCAGCAAGTGCTGGATTTCGCCGTGGCGGCGAGCTGTTTGAAGCATTCCATCAAAGGGGATTTCAACTATGTCAGTGTCGCTGAGGTTCAGGCACTAGCGGGTGGAAATGCGACAGGTCGCGTACAGCGTTAGTCCCTTGATAGCTGGTTCGCAGAGCGGCCAGAATGGCGTAAAATACTGAGTCTAAGCTCATCCCATTTTTTACTGGAGACAATTGGCGTGTCCCACGACAAATACCAAAACCCACTGATCACTCGTTATGCCTCGGCAGAGATGGCTGAGATATTTAGCCCCCAACGTAAGTTCTCCACCTGGCGAAAAATGTGGATTGCGTTGGCTGAATCCGAACAGGAATTAGGGCTATCGATTACCGACGAGCAGATTAGCCAGTTGAAATCGGAAGTCGATAATATCGACTTTGATGCGGCTCGGGAATACGAAAAGAAATTACGTCACGATGTGATGGCGCATGTTCACGCCTACGGAGATGTCTGCCCGGACGCCCGGCCGATTATTCACCTTGGTGCTACCAGTTGCTTTGTAACCGATAACACGGACGTGATTCTTTTGCGGGAAGCCTTAGAGTACGTTCGTAAACGACTTGCCGCTGTCCTAGATGCCTTAGGTACTTTTGCAGCAGATAATAAATCACTGGCAACGCTTGGCTTCACACATCTTCAACCCGCTCAGCCAACCACCGTAGGTAAACGAGCCTGTTTGTGGGCGTATGACTTCGCGATGGATCTGGAAGATGTTCAGTATCGTATTGAGGGCATGAAGGCGCGAAGCACGAAAGGAACGACTGGTACTCAGGCGAGCTTTTTGAAGTTATTTGATGGAGACCATGCCAAGGTCACGCAACTGGAACAAAAGGTCGCTGAGAAGCTAGGCTTTGCAACTAGTTACGCCGTGACCGGACAAACCTATTCACGTAAAGTGGATGCTCAGATTCTGGACGCTCTGTCGGGGATCGCTCAGAGTGCCCATAAGATGGCATCTGATTTACGGTTACTGGCAAATCGTAAAGAACTTGAGGAACCGTTTGGTAAACATCAGATCGGCTCTTCAGCGATGGCTTATAAGAGAAATCCAATGCGTAGTGAACGTATTTGCTCGTTGAGCCGCTATGTGATGAGCCTCCAATCGAGTACAGCCAATACCCTGGCGACCCAGTGGATGGAGCGAACTCTGGATGATAGCGCCAACAGGAGACTGGTTCTGCCACAGGCATTTCTAGCCATCGATTCAGTGCTTATCTTGTTACAAAACGTTTGTGCTGGATTGGTGACTTACCCTAAGGTGATTGCCAAAAATCTCAATGACGAATTACCGTTCATGGCCACGGAGAATATTCTTATGGCCGCCGTGGCAGCAGGTGGAGATCGTCAGGATTTGCACGAGCGTATTCGTCAGCACAGTCAGGATGCGGCAGCCGAAGTGAAACAGCAAGGGCAGCCCAATGACCTGCTGGAACGTCTGGCTCAGGATGACGCCTTCGCTGGCATCGATCTTTCAGCGTTAATGGATCCCCTGCAGTTTGTGGGACGTAGTCCCGAACAAGTCGATGACTTTGTTGCGACGGTGATTCAGCCCATTCGGGAAGCGTATCTCGAAGCGGACCTGAATGCCGAAGTCAACGTTTAGATGAGATCCTGCTTGCGTCGTTTACGGCGTGGCGTCTTACTACAGTTTTCACAAACGCCGCTAATGATGAGCCGGTGACTTGTGACTCGGAAACGATGTTGTTGTGCCACACTGCTTCGCAGTTGCATCAATTCATCGCTTTGGAATTCATAGAGTTCATCGCAGACAGTGCAATGCAGGTGGTCGTGTTGCGGGTAACCGTAGTCGTGCTCATAGACGGCTCGTCCATCCAGTTCAAACTTGCGTAGCAAACCGGCGTCGACGAATTCTGCCAGTGTTCGATAGACGGTAGGGCGACTGACATACCCGGAATCACCTTTACGAGGCAGTTGTTCGATCAACGTGTCCGCATCAAAGTGTTCATGGCGAGAGTAGACGATTTCCATAAGATTACGACGCTGTTGCGTATTTCGCATGCCTTTGCTCTGCAGATACTCTTCAAAACGTGCTTCTGGCGTTAGGGATACCTGAACATCCCCTAGTGTAAAGTTTTGATCCATCGTCACTGGCGCCGATCTGACTGTTCTATCTAACAACCTAACTTCCAAAAATAAATGCTCAGCCTATTCAGCTGAGCATTCAACTTCATTTACATATATTAGTATACCGAGTTTATCCGATTTCATCGAGTAAACGATCGATGGCGATGTCCAGCTTCTCTTCGGTTTCATACGTTCCGGACTCGATGGCTTCACGAATCTGTGCCACTCGGTCTGTACGGATTTCAGGCAAATCCTGAACTTGCAGCTGCTCAATCATCTCCACCGTAGGGCTGTTCATTTCTGCTTCGACAGAAATCTCAACCTGATCGGTTGGATTGGTGATGGACGTAGCCTGAGTTGCTTTGGCTGATTCAACCTGATTGGTAGGGTTTACCGACTGAGCCCCATTGATTCCGTTGATTTGCATTTTAAATATCCCGAGTCGTCCACATAAGGAATTAGATTAGGTTTAGCCTCAGAAGTATAGAAAAACTGTTAGTTAGTAACAAGTCCAATCCAATTGTCCACTCTTCCGGACTAATTAATCTTTGCTCCTATTGTAGCTAAATGTCCTATTTTATCTTTAATTTCCTCTCAATTGAAAGAAATCTCAATCGGACTGAACTAGTCCGGGAATTATGCCGTTGAAAATAATAGGTAGAGAAGCAAATGACTTTTTATCTCACCATGTCGGGATTTATTTTTAGTCATTCATGCAAAGGGAGAGAGACGATGGATCATGTTGAACTCCGCGTCGTTCTGTTGGAAGAACACGGCCTTGGGCGTATCACGGTGGGACTCGAAGAATACTTTGACTTCAGTTTTGCACTGTCCGATCAGTTGGAAAAACTGGAGCACGAGTTTGGTGATATCCCCATGTGTGGCTGGGACCGGTTAACGCTCGAACGTGAAAGCTAACTTTTTTGGTTCAGGTAACATCGGCTCGTGCCCTGAACTCCTAATTCAACTTCTAACGAAGCAAGTAGAGTGGTTATTTCGCTGCTTTCAATAACCACTCGACCGCTGAAGCGTTATCGCCATCGGTATGAGCTTCAATATTGTTGCTGCTCTTATTGGCTTTATAAGCTCTTTCCACAATTGCTGGCACGTCCTTTTCTCCAGCAAGCCAGGTGGAAGCTGGTGTGGCAACCGCTAACATTCCTGGCAGATCGAAATACTGAGCGCCTCCCGGTAGGAAATTTGGCGAGTGGATGTCTTGCACGTTGGCAAACCGAAATCCTCCGGTATTTGCCGCCAGTTTGCTAATCACGCCTCGGGCCTGAGCGCGGGCTGCAATCGCCAGGGGGCCGGTGCTGTCGAGTGCCACCAGTGAGATGTCTTCAGGCAGCGACTCATGGTGGAAGACGAATGAAATGGTCGTCAGGATATCATGTGTACGCCGGGCAAACAGAGTGTGGTTAAAGCCGAAACTGTAAGCAGCAGCTTCACGAGCATTGGATTCGACGCGGCGTGTTCGATGCGGCTGTTTGCCATCAGCTAAAAACTCACCCTGATACAAAAGATCCACGCCTACGACGCAGTACTGCTGGTCAATCAGTGACTTGACGTTTGCGTTCAACGTACCGTCGTTTTGATAAAGTCCGCTTTTGCCAGATTCGGTTATCCAAATAACGACTTTTTGATTCCAATTCTCAGGATAGAGAAACAGAATCGGATTGGCACTTTGAGAATCAAGGTTGGTTAAGGTGCCACCAATTTCGAGACAGCCGTTGATTGCCTGTTTGTGCGTTTGCTCCCAGTCCAGCCGTGTTGCTTTGGGAAGTCCCTGCCCAACAACAATGTCAATTCCACCGCCGACAACTTCTTTGAATTGCCGTAGCGATTTTGCCTGTTTGGTGAGTAGTCCATCGAGCGTGGAATGCGTATCCTTGTGCCAGGCTTGCAAGAGACTATTTTCAAAATCGTCACCACCTTGTGGCGCCGGATGCTCAGCATTCCAAACGGTAAGTTCCGTTTCACCCTGATACTTGTAATCTCGTTCCGGTGGAACTTCGGCGAAGCCTAAATCGAGGTGTTTGTTCATGAAGGCGTACATCGCTTTACGACAAACGTGATTGTAATTGTGTGGATAGTTGAGATGGGCTTCCAGGTGAATGTTGTCCTGTTTTCCGAGTAGCGTATAGAGTTGCTTCAAGTCAGGAAAACCTTTGGTTTCCATTTCCACAGTCCAGTCGTCGGCTGCTGTGAGCCCTAGTGGTTTGGGAGCAAACATGGCTGCGAAATCGACATTGCCTGCTCCGATTCTGAGTAGGCAGGCATTTTCACAAGTACAACCGCCCTGCATGGCTGTGGATACCATGACGGCAGGCATCGAGACTTTAACGCGAGGATCCAGAGCGGAGACGATAAACGTCTGGGTTCCGCCTCCACTTGCTCCGGTCACCGCAATGCGATCGGCATCCACTTCATCCAGGGAGCTGATGAAATCGATGGCGCGGATCGAATTCCAGGTTTGGAGTCCCATAATGTTTTGCAGAAAACTCTCGGCACGAGCGCTGAAAAAGCCGTATTTCTCAGCAGAATTCATACGGGCACGTTGTTTATCAAAGCCATGAGCTATGTGGAAACTGATTTGCGTGTTGTCGGCATAGCCCACCATGTCGTACGTAAATACCGTACATCCAATCCGAGCGAGATGGACGCTACGCGCCTGGATTGGATTGCGTCCTCCTTCTTCAAATTGTTCGGCTCCATCGTTTAGCTGACGTGTTAACGTGGACTCTGGAGCGTCATAGAAGCGGCCGTTTTTCCAGTGTCCGTGAGGACAAAGGATTCCGGGGATCTTTCCGGTCTGTTTGTTCAATCCCAGAGGGCGATAGAGGTTTCCTGTGAGGAAGTAACCCGGCATTGTTTCGAGATAGACTTTTTCCAGCGAGTACCCATCCATTTCTTTGCGACTATGTATGACCGCATTGAGAGGAGTTTTCTCAGGCATGGGCCAGAGTCCTAAAGCGACCAGTATTTTTCGTTGCAGATAGCGACGTCGCTGAGACCAGTCCTGCTGATTTTCAGCAGTGGTCATGGGAAAGTAACCATTCAAGTCTTTTAGTGGCTCGAGCCGAACATCGTTAGGAAGCTGGCCAGGCGGGGTGATTCGTGGTTGCCCCATTACGGGACTAAGACTCAGGCTCAACAAGATGATTGACGAAAGAACAAGACGTGTCATAAGTACTCTCCAAAGTTCAATTGCGATGGCAATATTTTAACACTTTGGGAATCAGGATTCGAGCTGAGCGTCTACTGATTACCGCTCAAGTTCACGTGCCAGAACGTGATGTTCTAACTGACCTGTCACCGCAGAAGAAAAGAGTTCGGTCCAGCTTGAGATCTTCAGTGTAATGATGGCCAGAGCACAGGTGGGCATCGTACAGTATTCGCCACTCAACTGATGCACCAAAGCTTCAATTCCCGGGTTGTGTCCAATTACCATCGCGGACTCGAATGTGTCGGGTAATTCGGCAAGATTATCGAGGTAAGTCTGAGCAGGAGCGAGATAGAGTTGGTCTGTTAAATTGTAATCGCAATCGAATTCGCCAGCTGCCGATACTAATTCCAACGTTTGTTGTGCTCGAGCGGCAGTCGAGCAGATGACAGCCTCCGGATTATAACCGTGGCTGGCGATCCAACGGCCCATCGACGGAGCTGCCTGCTGACCACGCTGATTGAGTGGTCGTTGAAAGTCGGATAAGGCCGGATCACTCCAACTCGACTTGGCATGACGTAGGATCAGCAGGCGTTTCATCGGTTTTTCCCGTTAGGCCTTGTGTGGCTCAAATGTCGTTGGCGTTGATAATCGGGCTTGCTTCTCGGCCTGCACAGCCTGCTGATACAACACTTGTTGACTACGGATAGCGTCTTGCTCATTGTCGCAGGTAAGTCGTTGATACGTGCCGTCCTGTTGCAAGTTATGCCCTTTGACATTTTCGGAAAAGAAGGTGTTTAACGCTTCGATGATTACTTGCTTGCAATCAGCAGATTCGACCGGAATTAGCAATTCCACCCGACCGTCGAGATTACGAGGCATCCAGTCTGCGCTGGAAATTAACGCGACGGCGTCACCACCGTGGGTAAAGTGCATGATGCGACTGTGTTCCAAAAAACGATCAATGATACTCACCACTCGAATATTCTCGCTAAGCCCGGCAACGCCCGGTCTCAGGCAGCAAATCCCCCGAATGTTAAGTTGGATCAGAACGCCTGCCTGGGAGGCTTTATAGAGTTCCTTGATCAGTATCGGGTCTACCAGAGAATTCATTTTGGCACGAATCGCTGCTTCTTTACCGGCCTCAGCTCGTTCGGTTTCAAACCGTATCAGTTCCAGAATGCGATTCCTCAGAGTCAGAGGAGCCATCGCTAGTTTCTGCAGACTGCTAGGTTGAGTGAAACCAGTGACGGCATTGAAGAAGGCCGTGGCATCATTTCCCAACACTCGATCGCAAGTCAATAAACTCATGTCGGTGTAGAGTTTAGCTGTTGATTCGTTGTAATTTCCGGTGCCAAAGTGCAGGTAACGTCGGATGCCCTGAGGTTCACGTCGGATAATAATAAGGCTTTTGGCATGTGTTTTGAGCCCTTTGACTCCATAAATCACATGAGCTCCGGCCTGCTGCAATGCTTTGGCGCCAACGATATTACGAGCTTCGTCAAATCTTGCTTTTAATTCGATGATGACGGTAACGCTTTTATCATTTTCAGCGGCACGTACTAACGCAGCAACAACAGGACTGTCACTGCTTGTGCGATACAATGTCTGCTTGATAGCGAGTACATCCGGGTCGTCAGCTGCGGATTCCACGAGTTTGACAACGGGTTCAAAACTATCAAACGGGTGATGCAGAATAATGTCGTTTTTAGAAATCTCGTTGAAGATGTTTTCCGAGAGATCGATGCGGGGCGAATTGGTAGGTGGCCATGACTCGGCCTGGTGCTTTTCAAATCCTCGTAAACCGCTGATCTGAAACCATGCCTGGAGGTCTAACGGGCCATCACACGCATAGGTATACCCTGGCGGAACGGCAAAGAGTGTTTGTAATTCCTTTAGAAAATCAGGACTACAGCTGGCCGTAACTTCGAGTCGAACGCAGTCGCTGTCCTTACGAGACTCCAGTAAGGCTGACATATCTTCCATGAGATCGGCTGAGAATTCTTCTTCCACACGCATGTCTGCATTACGAGTAATTCGAAACGCAGCACATTCCAGTATCTGCTGATTGGGAAAGTACCGGTTACAGAACAGGCTCACCACATCCTCTGAAAGAATATAAGCATGTCGATCGTCGGACGGCAAAGTGATAAAACGAGGGACAGGGGATCCCAGTGGAAGAATGACCACTCGATCCGATCGCTCAGCCTCCTGCTCACGTAATTTGACGGCAAGATGCATCGTTTGATTGCCAATCAACGGCATCGAGCCATCAGGATGGATCCCCAAAGGGGAAATGACAGGGAAGATCTCCCGGTCAAAACGGTCACTTAAAGCCTGAGTTTGTGAATCATTTAGATCGTGTGGACCATATCGACGAATTCCGATCTCCTCGAGGCCCGGTTCGAGCATGGTATTAAAACAGGTGTACTGTTGCCTGGTCATTTCATGCGTACGTTGACTGATTTCTGCAAGTTGTTCGGATGCGGTCAACCCGGTGACATCAGGCGTGTGATTTTCCTGAGCCACCATGATATTGAGGCCACCGACTCGTACCATCATGAATTCGTCAAGATTCGAGGACGTAATCGCCAGGAATTTAACTCGCTCCAGAAGTGGTGACTCACTGTCCAGAGCTTCCCCTAGCACGCGTTGATTAAACTCGATCCAACTGAGTTCACGATTGAAAAATAAGGGTTCTTGATTGGTCATTGCTTAATGGGAATCTCTTTGATCGGTCATAGTATTACTCAACAACAGCTTCATTCCAAATGTTTCTTCAAATAGATCGCTGCTCTGCTGTAACGCTAACTGTTCTAGCGAGAGGTCGGCTGAATCGGACGTGGAGATGATGAGTGTTTCATCATTTTGCGCACAACGAATTGTGTGTATGTTCTGATGGCGTGAAGCATCCAGAGCGACTGCGATTCTCAGAATCGCTGCCAGCTTAGAAACGGCAACACGATGATCACGATCCAGCATCGCAAAACCGGCGTGTTTTGGCTGTGGAGTGGCTCGACGATGATAGCGAGCCACCAGGGCTGTTAGTAGCAGGTTTGTTTTGCCCAGTCCAAAGAGTTCACTGTTGTTAATCAAGTACATCGTGTGTTTGTGATAGCTGCGGTTACTGACAAATAATCCAATTTCGTGCAATAAAGCGGCGACCTGCAGGAACGTCTCAAATCGAGGTTCCAGACCGTGTTGCTCCTGTAACTGATGGAAAAGTTGGCTGGCCAGTGATGCCACCTGTTGTGCATGTGCTTCGTCAAATTCGTATTGGCGACCCAATTCAATTACAGAGCCAATAATCTGATTTTGAAACTCCTTGCTCCAGGCTTCTTCCAGTGCCATTTCCTGAAGTAACCCGTCTCTGAGGTTGATTCCGGAGATATGGATTTGCGAAACATGGAGATGTTTGGCGATGCAAAGATAAGTCAGCAATGCCGGCCCCAGAGTTTCGGCTTCCTGATGAGTTACACGCAGTTCATATCGCTGGACAATCTTGTCGAGCGACATTTCAAGGATGTCATTCGTGAATTCCTCCAGCGCGTCAGTACTCACCACTCCGCCCTCTTCAAGATTCCAGCCGTCGATTAACTGACTGGCGGCAAAACGCATGTCACCCCCTAAGGCCACCAGATTGCGTCGCTGGCCAACAGGCAGATGTTCATGAAATAGTTCAACCGTACGTTGAATTTGAGACTCCATTAATTGGCGGCTCTGAACAATCGGAGCGTTGTACGTGTCCACTGCCTTGCGCAGCCGCAGTGATCCTAAATTGTAGGTATGTGAAAACTGTACATGGTTGTCACGCACCAATAATAATTCTGTACTTCCCCCCCCTACTTCACACACAATCGTGTCGGTCGATGTTCCCAGACGCTCTAATTCCGATTGAATTCCAAGATAAGTGACACGACTGATTTCAGCTTCATCCATGGGATCGACTTCAATCCCCGTGGCGATGTAGATTCGATCAAGGAATGCTAGACGATTAGTCGATTCCCGCACGGCGCTGGTGGCGACCACACGCAAATCCTCGGCAGAAACAATACCATATTCGCTGAGGATGTGTTGATAACTTTTAAGCACCTGTACACATTCTTCAATGGTGTCCCGGTGAATACGTCCACGAGTGAATGTATCTTTGCCCAAATTGACCGCTTGCGACAAATGTTCCAGTATCTGAATAGCTCCTGAGACTTTAATTTCTGCGATGGCCATGCGTACCGAGGTCGTACCGATGTCGATTACGGCAACGGTTCGCTGGATCGCAGTTTGTTCTGTGGCGGACATGATTTCCGGACTTTCTCTTTATTCAGTCGTGGCTCTCGCACGTGCTCCCCATACAGCCGCGCCTAATACTGAGGCATCATCGCCAAGCTCTGCTATTTTTATGTCAAACGTACCCTTCAGGATGGGCACCACATTTTTCTCAGCAGCCTTACACGTATACCTGGTGAACAACTCGGGCATCGCTTCTGCGAGCCCTCCGCCGAGCACAACTACATCAGGCGATATGAGTGTCGCCATTGCACCGATTGCCTTGCCAAGATACTTACAAGCACTCTTAATAATCTTTTCAACCTCGGTGTCACCGTTGGCAATCGAAGCCGCCAAAACACCACTGCGAATCTGGCTAATGTCCGTGCCCACTTGTTCAAGTAAGTATGGAGCGGCACCTCGGTAGGCAGCCTGAGCAGCCTGCCCGGCAATTGCCAGACGACTGGCAACGGTTTCCAGGCATCCTCGCAAACCACAGCCGCATCGGATACCATTGGGAATAACTGGAACATGTCCGATTTCCATGGCTGTTTGGGAACTGCCGGAGACGATTCGTCCGTCGAGCACGGCACCGCCGCCAATGCCTGTCCCGGGAAAAACTCCAAGTACATTGGTGGCTCCACGGCCTGCTCCAAATTGACTTTCTCCAAACACGCCGGCATCGACATCGTTGAGTAACTGCACCGGGCAATCGAAACGATCGATGAGCAGTTGAGCCACCGGTACATTTTTCCACCCTAGATTGACCGCCCCTAAAACCACTCCGGACTGCATGTCCACCGCTCCCGGTACACCAATGCCAATGGAACAAAGATGTTTCTCATTCACCTGGGCATCCTCCATTGCGGACTCGATGTTGGCCACGAGTCGTTCCAGGACGGACTTGGCACCACGATTGCCCTGAGTTTTGATCCGACTTCGTCCTAACGGATTGAATTGCGCGTCGTAGACGACGGCAAGCATTTTTGTGCCGCCCAGGTCAAAGCCGAGATGGAAATCGGTTTGTGACAAATCAGTCATGACTAGATTTCAGTGAAGAGGAAGGAGTTTTACTTGAGCGTTATCATGCTCACTTCCTTCCAGAATACCAGACGACAGCGGTTTGACACCTGCCCCGAGAGCCCTTCAGGCGGATTTAACCAAGGCTAAACAATACGATCGCTACAATCACTACGGAGCCTGATCGTAGAGGTTCAAAAAAAGAAGGTATGAAAGTTTCCTTTCACACCTTCTTTTGAATTGTCAGAGCTAATTCTGGTTGAGACAGGAAGGCTCAATCAGAAAAAGTGAGCTTAGTTGTTCTTCCACTGTTCACCGAGTGGCCCGCCGTCACGACGATCACCAAGTCGGTTGTAAGTGATGTAGTCAATCGTATCGCTCAGGAACTGAACCGAACCATCGACAAGAACAAACTGAGCTCCACCCTTATGACGGGATTTGAATCCCTGTGAGGTAGACCAGTTGCTCCAGTGAGTACATCCTGGATATTGAGCATTTACCTGATTGAATCCAGGTTCTCCCAAACCTTGACTTGGGTAGTTAATTGGACCACCAGTACCGATCCAGAGTGCAACCGAGTGAGCCCAGCCACCGGACTTCGCCAGCGAAGTTTTCATTGGCAGAATTTCACCCATCATGATGACCTGGCTTTCACCATCCGCGACATCCCGGAAACGAGCAGCCCATGCGCCACGAGCGAAGACGCCTGAAATTCGGTATCCACGACCATCGTTTCCGTGGTTGGCAGGACCGGTCTGGAAGATGTTTCCAGGATATTCAGGGCACCAGTTTTGCTGAGAAGAAATACGTTGAGAACCAATGCTACAGGCATAGTTATGTAATTGCGGAGCCTCTTCCAGATTGAATCCACCGTCACCGGTTGGATCATTATCAGCCGAAGGGCAAACAAAAGTTGGAATGATCTCCGACCAGAAGAACTTACGTTGAGTCAACCCCACGTTTGTTCTTTCAAAGTTGGAGGCCCAGTTTTGGCCGATTCCGGGATTGTTTTTTCCGGTAATCTGGTAGTTCAGTTGGTTATAGAGTGGATCCTGTTCCAAAAATGGAAGAATTTTAACCAACTGGCTTCCGTGGCTGGAGTCTTCCCAGGTTAATCCGTTCTTGGATTGACGGCCCCAGAAGTAGGCTCCCGTGAAAGGAAGTGAGTTGTATGTATTGTGATAAGTTCGCATAGCCAACCCTAGTTGTTTTAGGTTGTTGCTACAGGACATTTTTCGAGCCGCTTCACGTGCCGCTGATACCGCTGGAAGTAGTAAGGCCACCAAAATACCGATGATGGCAATTACAACCAACAATTCAACGAGGGTGAATCCGCTCTTTCGAGTGCTTACTCTACTCATTGAAATGGACTCCGAGAAATTCAATAAAAATATATATATTAATTATTATCGCATTCACTAGGCCTGAATACCCAGTGAAACTTAACTATAAGTAAACGTAATCCAAGTGAATCCCCCTGTTTTGGTAAAAGAGGTAAAAATAAGGGGACATTTATATGTCATTGATATGGCATGAATGTGAATGAACATGACTTGCACAGAGGGTTTCAGAGGTTCTTTTGGAGTGCTGTGAGCTTGGGGGCGGGTCTTTGGTTAAGTAAAGGGGGCAAGTATCCAGGTATAGGCAAAGTGCGGGCAAAACCCATAAAAAAACCCTTTTAGGCCAGAAGACCTAAAAGGGATTTTGATTTGCGCCTTAACAGTTGGAAAGACTAGTTGTTTTTCCACTGCTCGCCGAGGGGGCCACCGTCACGACGGTCACCAAGTCGGTTGTAGGTAACATAGTCAATGTTTTCGCTCAGGAACTGAACAGAACCATCTACTAAAACAAACTGAGCACCACCTTTATGCTGGGATTTGAATCCCTGCGAGGTAGCCCAGTTTCGCCAGTTAGAGCAAGGTGGGAACTGTGCGTTATTCTGATTGAAGCCTTGCTCACCAAGACCGTAAACAGGGTAGTTTACAGGACCTGTAGTCATACTCCAGATTGAATTGTGGTGCATCCAACCATTTTTGAAGTGATCGGCTTTGTGAGGAAGCATTTCTCCAACAGCAATAACCTGGCTTTCGCCGTCAGTTACGTCGCGGAAACGAGCAGCCCAGGTAGCACGAGAAAAGACACCAGAGATGTACATTCCTCGACCATCATTACCGTGTCCGGAATTCCCGGTACCAAATAGGTTTCCGTGGTACTGAGGACAAGGCATAAAATCCGGTGAAGGATTGAATTGAGAACCCAGACTTGGTGCATATGTCGTAATCGCCGGAGCAAAAGCTGGATCCGTATGGTCTGTGTAAGGATCTACGTTAGCAGATGGGCAGATAAACGTTGGAAGCAACTCTGACCAGAACCAACGAGTTTGTGATCCGGCGAGTGGAGTTGTTTCAAAGTTAGATACCCAAGTTGCACCCCAACCTTGTTGACGACGGTCGACAACCCTAAAGTTCAGTTGGTTGTAGAGCGGGTCTTGTTCCAGAAATGGAAGCAGTTTTGTGAACTGGCTACCATGGCTGGTCTCAGCCCAGGCACGTTGGTTGTTTGACTGACGATGCCAGAAGTAGTTTCCGGAAATCGGCAGGTTACTGTAAGTGTTGTGGTATGTACGTAGTGCCAATCCGATTTGCTTCAGATTGTTACTACATGACATTTTACGAGCTGCTTCACGTGCCGCTGATACCGCTGGAAGTAGTAATGCCACCAAAATACCGATAATGGCAATCACAACCAACAATTCAACAAGTGTGAAACCACTCTTGTTAGTATGTCTTTTCATGAGAGTACTCCAAAAATATAATGACCTACAAGCCCCTAAGGCTTAACTCTTACCTGCCCCCGACATTACGGACGGATTCCAGAAAAATGGGTGTAAACGACACGGACGCAAACGCACCGAATCCACCTCTCAATAATCTCGATCCTAGCCACGAATGGGAAAAGATAAGTTCGATAGAAAGCAAAAGGCCTTCCACCTATAATATCTATTAAACGGAATGCATCGGTCAGAATCAACAGATAAATATAAATTGATATGTTTTTTTGAAATGAAAGCAGAACGAGAGAAATACCATTTTACAAACATCGGTTGGCTCAATTGGAAGCATGCTCTTAGGCTGTCACCGGATACTCGGGCTTTACTTAGACCTTGAATTCGCCTTTACGCGTATCAAGTTGAGAGCGTAATCGGTGGACGATACTGCTATGCATTTGGCTAACACGACTTTCGCTGAGGTCCAGCGTCGCACCGATTTCTTTCATCGTCATTTCTTCAAAGTAATAGAGGATCATGATCAATCGTTCTGCACGGCTGAGTCCTTTGGTGACAAGTCTCACGACATCATTTTTGGCCATCCGCGTACTCGGGGATGCAAAACGCTTGTCAGCGACGATGTCCATTTCGGTCATCGACTTATTCCCATCGCTGTTTTGCCATTTTTTCTTATCCAGGCTAATCAGATTGATACTGGAAGAAGTTGCCATAATCTTTTCTAACTCGGGCATTTCCAGCCCCATGTGCTCAGCAAGTTCCTCTTCGGTCGGGTGACGACCAAGTTTGGCTTCCAGTTCGTTGGTTGCGTTGTATAGCCTGGTTGCCTGAGTTCGAACCATACGTGGTACCCAGTCCATATGTCGCAATTCGTCGAGCATCGAACCTCGGACACGTGTAACGCAATAAGCCTCAAACTTTATCCCGCGTGAGAGATCAAAGGAACAAATCGCATTGATCATGCCAAAGCAACCCGCTGAAAACAGATCGTCTAGCTCCACACCGTCAGGCAGGCGATACCATAATCGTTCTGCATGAACTTTGACAACGGGCAGGTAATTCTCAAGTAACTGATTCCGTAAATCATCTCGTTCCGGTGCACTCTTAAATGCCTGCCAGACGGGCAGTATTTCCAGGTCGACGACAGGCCCACTTCCGTTACGTTGTTGAGGGATACCGTGTTCGTCAATAAACGACTCGTGAGCTTCTGTGGTGGCTTCCGCTTTCGTAGTTGGCATTTCGTTCCTCCCTGAACGATTCTCTGTTGCCTATTGGCTGTGTGAGGCTCTTTTCTCTGAGCCTCCCTGGCTACATTGGATTGAAACTTAAAGTGAATGCATCCTGAGCATCGACTGAATCTTTGGGTGGCTCTTCACTGTACAGGTTTGTCATCCGCAGGATTAATTGCTCGTAAACGATGTCAGTCATCAAAGTAAAACCGTCCGCTAATGCAGCACTATGGCTCAAAAGAGTAACGGGTAATTGGATTTGTTGGAATAGCGAAACCAAATGTCCACAACTTTGCTGTTCATCGGTTTTTGTCAAAGCAAGGCTGAGATGGCCCGAAACCTGGAGCATGCGAACGAGTTCGATTGTTGCTTCGCTACGGCCATTGACATCATGCGTTATCAGAAAATGACTATTGGGGATTTGATTCAAGCAGGACGTTAACAGAGACAGTTGTTGCTGCTGCCCCGCCGATACCCCTGGGGTATCAATGACTACAATCTGACAATCATGTAGATGCTGTAATGCATCAGATAGTTCCCCGCGATTTCCGGCCTGGAGTGTTCGAATTCCTAGATTCCTCAAGTGCTGATGCACCCAGAAATGCTGATGACGAGTAGTGCCGGTAAGTTCGATCAGTCCGACCGACATCTCTTCACGTAATTGATACTGTGTTGCCAGGTTGGACAGCAGTGTAGATTTCCCACTGCCGCTGCGTCCGATGGCGACAAGAATCTGTTGGTCTGCCCGCTGTTTCGCAAGCGAAGTAAGATTCAACGTGTGAAAAGCTACGATTTCTTTTAGCTGCTTATGAATGCCGTTTACATATGCTGGTGTGGATTCCTGCTGACCGACCAGCCGTAATAGTTTCCGAGCTTCTTCCAGGTTGAGTCCGGATTGTATGAGGCCTTGGAGAATCTCCGCAGGCATAAATCGTTCAGGTTCTTCCAGCCATTGCCGTTTCGCATCCAACGCCTGCTGGCGAATCTCAGCTTGCTCTTTGCGATACAGCGATTCGATATAAGATTCAGCCTGATTTACTAAATCCATCGCCTCCGATTCACTTGCCGAACGTAGCTCTGGGGTGGATTCTTCCGGCAAAGCCGATTCCTCCTCGATTCGAGCCTGGACTTTGATATAACGCTGAGCAACAGAACCGTCATGATTCGTTTCAAATACAGGTCGAGTGGAAACGATCAAGGCCTTGGAACCAAGCTCCTGACGCACCATCTCCAGAGCTTGCTGTATCGTTTCGGCTTGAAAGTATCGAATATCCAGACAGCTCATTAACTAAAATCCTCATTGGTTGTGTGCATGAAAGGAGCCGACGGATTAGTCGCACCGGAAGGGGCGGTATTCTGAAGCGACACTTGATAATGAGATTGAATGGTTGTCTCTCTCGAGAGCTCTCTGCTTGAAACAACTGGTAGTGAAATGTATTCCTGTTGCAGAAGTCGAGCCAATCCAGCTCGGATTTCAGGCGCCACAATGAGGATCCGTGTGCCCTGCTCTTGCGAATCACTTTCGGTATGGCGTCGAAGCTCTTGACACAAAGTGTCCCGTATTTGACGAGATAAATTGAATTCGAGATCGAGTTCCGAGTAGTTGATGGCATCAGCTAACCGCTGTTCAAGTTCGGGCTTTAAAGAAATCATTCGGATTTCATTATTCTGAATAAGACCTGAGGTGATGGTGCGTGCCAGGCGGTAACGTACGTGTTCGGTAAGTTTGACCGGATGCTGAATTTGCGTTGCAACTTCACTTAAGGCTTCCAGGATTTCTGCGAGTGGCCGAATGGTGACGCCCTCGGCAAGCAGGTTTCGCAGGACCTGCTGAACCTGCCCCAGACTCAACGTATTAGGAATCAGATCCTCCACAGCAGCCGGAGCGAATTCCCGGAGTTGCTCGATTAATTCATGAGCGGAATCCCGAGTGAGCAATTCAGCGGCATGTTTTCTGACAGTGTCCTTTAGATGGATCGTCAATACTTCAACGGGCGTAAGAGGTTGAAGCCCCAATTCGATGGCTTTGGATCGCTGGTCCCTGGTGATCCATCGAGCGCCGCCATTGGCGACTCCACCGATTCCCGGAACGGTGCCCGGCAATTCTGTATCAAGGTCCGGATGAACGTCGATCACTAACAGGCGATTGACAGACAGCATCCCACTGGCAAGCTGATTCCCCTTGATACGAATCTCATATTGATTACCGGCGAGTTTTAAATTGTCTCGAATGCGTATCTCAGGCAGGACAATTCCAAGTTCGAGAGCTAATTGATTTCGGATCGTTTGAATGCGATTGAGTATGTTGTCGCCGTTTTCTCGTTTTGCCAGGGAGAGTAGTCGCAGGCCTAGTCCTAATTCAATGGCGTCCACTCGTAATAAATCACTTAAGGGGGGAGTCGTATTGGTTGATTCATTAGGTTGGTCAGGCTGATTGGAATCCTCAGCATCGTTGTTAGGATTGCGAGCAAGCAGGTAGGCCAGACCAACGCACCCTACGGCCATGGAAAGCATGGGGATCTTAGGGAGTTGTGTAAAAGTCAGCATTCCCAAAAAGACAGCGGTGACGATTAGCACCTGAGGCTTGTTGAATAACTGCTGAATCAGTTGATTGGCTAGCTTTGTGTTTTGGCTTGTACGTGTTACCAGCATGGCGGTTGCCAATGAAATGAGTAGTGCCGGGATCTGGCTTACCAGTCCGTCGCCAATGGTCAGGCGAGTGTACACATCGGCAGCGTTGGCAACGTCCATTCCTGAACTAATGACTCCGTACCCAAGTCCGACGACAAGATTGATCGCCGTGATGATGGTCGCTGCGATTGCGTCACCTCGTACAAATTTACTTGCACCATCCATCGCACCATAGAAGTCAGCCTGACTGGTTAGCTCCTGTCTCTGCTGCTGTGCCTGCTGTTGACTAATGAGACCTGAATTCAGGTCGGCATCAATCGCCATCTGCCGTCCTGGCATTCCATCCAGTGTGAATCTGGCCGCAACTTCACTGACGCGAGAGGAGCCTTTGGTGATAACCACGAACTGGATCACGACCAGAATGGAGAAGATTACGATGCCAACAACGATGTCGTTTCCAGCCACAAAATTCCCGAACGATTCAATCACATTGCCGGCTGCTTCAGTGCCTTGCGTGGAAGCTCCGGTCAGAATCAGCCGTGTGGAAGCAACGTTGAGTACCAGTCGTCCAAGCGTCGCTGCCAGTAAGACGGTCGGGAAGACGCTTAATTCCAAGGATGTTTTTATATTGAGCGTGGTGAGCAGGATGATAACAGCCAGAGTGATATTTCCGACCATTAATAAATCGAGCATGAACGGAGGTAGTGGTACGAGCAGCACAAACAAGCACGCAATAATGCTTGCTGGGATGATCAAATCCTGCCACGTGTTTTTTGCCATACCTCTATCCACACATAATGATGCACGTTGAGTGCAGAAAATATGAGGTGCAAGAGTAAGAAATGCGGGAACCCGGAGCAAGGCCAGTCGACGCTCGCGGCCCCATGAAACTCGCCTGTTTTGAGCCTGCTAATCAGGTGAATTACCGCTTTTGATATCCGTATTTTTCCAGATGTGGAAGGCAACGCTGTTCGATGAGATCAGATAATTCCCGAGGTAATTCATGTTGGTTTACCTGATAGTCTTTTTGAGATTCCAGGTACTCTGCCAATGGTTCGGCAATACGGCTGTCGAAGTCTCCGAGATCGAGAGTGTCGTAAATCGAGCGAATGACACCTGGCGTATCGGCAACAAGGTCTTCGTATCGCACATCAATGAGGTTTTCCGGAGCGATATCCTGACGTTGTTTTTCAAACGCCTGATAAAGTGTTTCAAACGTATCCCCAATGTAGTTATAGAGCCATGAAGTTTCATATCGGGGACGATTGAATCCCTGAATATAGTCCAGTGACTGCCAGAGCCGTACCGTGGAAGGAATCAATGAATACGGGTCGCGGCTAATGTGAATGAATTTTGCTCCGGGAAAGGCCTCAGCAAGGAATTTAACTCGGCCAATATGCGGAGGGGATTTAAGCACCACCGGTTTGTCGGGCTGCTGATAACTAACCATTTTGACAAAATGTACGAGGACAGCCTGCCAGCGACGAACTTGCTGGTCCGTTAGGTTCTCCAGCGTTAAGTAATCATTGTCGACTAATTTTCCGTTGGGAAATGCCATCCGTAAGTAAGGAGAATGGTGCCCTAAATTGAAAATAGCAAACTCATCCTCCTGAGGTTTGTGAAAGCTCGTCGTGACATTGTCCTGAGGACGCTTTTCCGGAACGAGGAATTTATCCAGTTTTAGAAAAATCTTTCCGGTCACCAGAAACTGGTTCGGTAAGAAACACTGCAAAGTACTCGGGTAGGTGAAGTGTTGGTCGAGCGAAATGAGGTCGTGTAGAAATGTCGTACCGCTACGCCAGTGCCCAACGATGAAAATAGGCGGAGCCGGCAGTTGATGTGCCTTGATTTTTCGACTGAAGAGTAACGATTGCAGACAGCCTACGAAACTGTTGAATATGGAAAAATAAGAAACGGTAAAAGCTACAAACCAACGAGCAGGATGTACAGCGAATTTGTTTCGCGCTAGTAATTTGAGGTAGTCGCCAAATCGCAGGCCGTGCCAGAACCGCGGAGCGGTAATGGGGTATTGTTTGTAAAAGGGCTTCTCTTTTTTGCTCACGACGATTCCAAATCCTGCTGCGTGAAGTGTACCTATATCTTTATTTCGATTTTTTGGGCCGCGGCCAACACTAAAACACAAACAAACTGCGGATAACTTATGCTCGTCTCAGAATCTTCACGACTTCCGGGTAAAGTTGTGGAGGAATCGACTGGCGAGAACGTAGGGAATTAGCGATCAGCGTCGTCAGGCGATGGTGGAGGAAACATCCCAGGCCTGCCTCACGAGCGGACGTTAATATGGTGTCGAGATTCGGGTCCTGACTGTTCTTTGGAAACCAGATCCTTTGAATCAGTGGGACATCCATTCGCTGTTGATCGTAAGCGATTGCGACAGCTGGTCCATTCGTCGCATAGATAACTACCGCCGCACTCGTTAGGTCGCTCTGCAATTGACTCAACCGGGATTTGGAGGTTGCGGGCTTTCCAAGAGGGGCACTGGATTGCCGTTTTTGTTCCTGTCGCAATTCGTCTTCAGTCATACGCAGACTGCGTTCGAGTTTTGCTCGTTGCCACAGAAGATCAAACGCTCCGAAAATCAGGTAGGTGAAGCCGAGTTGGATGAGGATTTGTGAAACAAGTTGCGTTCCGGAGGTAAGTAAATCATCGGCTGACAGGAGAGCAAGTGTCGCGATTCTTTCTCGATTTGCCCACAACGTGAGAGAGGTTAGTAACAGTAAGCCAACCGATCGGACGAAACTGCCAAGTGCCTCGGCCTGATGTTCTGGCGTCGTGATTCGCTCCCACCAGATGCTCGGGCTAAGCCGGTCCGCTTGTGGAGCCAGACGTTGGGGAGTGATGATCATTCCGGTTTGAATGAGGTTTGCTAATATGCCAATTGTCAAAATGCCGAGTAGGACGGGGGAAAAAAGCTGAAGCACGGGCAAGGCAATTTGGAGCCAAAAGCTGGCAGTGGCCCATTGTTCGGCAGTGCTTGCCAGTGTCGATGTGACGTCAAAGTGTTGTCTCCATGATTCACGTAGCCCCTGCTGAATTGAAGAGGCTTGCCATTGCAGGAGTATGGTGGAACTTAACAAGATGACGGCAGTCACCAGTTGTCGACTTTTGGCAACTCGCCCCTGGCGTCTCGCCTCGAGACGTTTGGCAGGTGTCGCTGGTAAGTTGCGTTCGCTTGACATTTAGAAGAGCTAACAGGGTGTATTTGGGAGTCAGAAGAGTGGACTGGTGACTCGATCCAGCATCAGCGTGATTTCCTGTTGCATAGCCAGAGTGACCGTGCCTAAGGTCAGCATGACAACGGTCAGAAGGATGGCAGTGTTGGCGGGGATGCCAATGACAAATTGATGGAATTGCGGAGCTTGCCGGCTGATCCAGCCCGTGGTCAAATTCGCTGCCAGCATCGTGATCATGATGGGGCTGGCCAGTTTAATCCCCAGCACGAATGCCCAGGTCATGGTCGTGGAAAGATGTTGGATCCATTCACCGGAGAATGAATCCATGCTGAGACTACCTGCAGGTAGCCAGGAATAACAATCCAAAAGAGCTGCAATGACAATGCGATGAAGCCCGGCTGTGATTAATCCTGCGATGACGGTGAAGGATACTAGTTTGGCCAGGGGAGATTGATTGTCCTGATTTCTGAGACTTACGCCACTCGACAATCCCATCCATTGAGCTCCCAGTTGGATGCTCTCGATCGTGACTAAGATAGTTGCACCTAACGCCAGCCCTATGAGGCATTCTCCAATGAGAATCGGAAGCGGTGGCAGGATTTGTTGCTGAGTAATGTTTAGGAGTTCGGCGTTGTTACTGTGAAAGGCTGTCAGTAACAGCACGAGTAGCAGGCTCATGGCCAGCTTGACCTGCCAGTGAAAATGTACGCGCCCGAGCGGAATGAGAATGACCATAGGGAGGATGCGCAGGCTGATAGTGAGTGCCAGTGAAATCAACTCAGGAGTGATTTCGGGACTTGCTAAGATGTCCTGCATATCAACCTCCGGAAATAATCGACGGTATGCTGTGGAATACGTCTCCGGTGAAACTCGTCAACCGTTCAAACATCCAGGGAAGACAATAGCAGAGTGCGATTAGAATACAGATTAGCTTGGGAATGTAGCTAATCGTTTGATCCTGGACTTGTGTCATTGCCTGAACGACACCAACAAGTAGTCCAATTAAAATCGCCACAATCAGGATGGGGCCGACGAGCGTTAATGTAGTCATCAATGCCTGTTGCCCAAATTCAATCGTTTGTTCGTGTTGCATGGCGAGCTCCAGTTACTTAAAGCTTTCCAGCAAAGTGCCAACAAGTAAGTGCCAGCCATCAACCATGACGAACAGCATCAGCTTAAACGGTAGTGACACTGTGGTCGGTGGTAACATCATCATGCCCATCGAATTTGTAGTGGCACTAACAACCAGGTCGATAACCAAAAACGGAAGGAAAACCAGAAAACCGATCAGAAATGCAGTCTTTAATTCACTGATCATGAAGGCCGGCAATAATGCCTGCAAAGGAATCTCATGGTAGCTCGTAGGGTTGCTTGCTGCAGAGTTGGCCGCCAGATAGGAAGGAGCTGAGGTATCTTTTTCTTTAGGAAGGTAGTCGTAAAACAACCAGACATCATCGGTGTTTCCCGTGTTATCAATCTGAGTACCCATGAAGGTTACCAGTGAGGCTCGACTGATCTCCCATGCCTGCTCGCCGCTAAGCTCCTGATTGCTGTAAGGGACAATTGCCTGCTGGTACACCGTATTCCAGGTCGGAGCCATAATCAGTGCGCTCATAAACAACGCCAGGGAAGCAATAATTTGATTGCTTGGATTTTGTTGTGTTCCTAATGCCTGCCGTAAGAGCCCCAGAACGATAGAAATTCGCAGGAACGATGTTGTCATTAAGAGCATTGCCGGAGCTGTGCTAAGTAGTGTAATCATGGCAAACAGCTTGAGGCTGTTCATCGCCTGATCCGGGGAGTCAATTTGCTCGAGTGCTCCGCTCAACTCTGTGACCGACGGTATTTCGCTGGAGGCCTCTGTGGAATCCCGTCGTTCGGTGTCGTTGGTGTTAAACGTCGGTTCTTTCAGTGTGTAATCCACATCGGCATGCCCATGAACAAACGGGGCTGCCGTCAACATGAACGCAACCAAAGCCGCCAGCAGTCGCCTTCTTGATGGCGGGTGGTCGGATTTGCGAGAGATTAAGTTGAGCTTAGGTTTTCGCATGACTAGGAATCAGTGAATAACTGCTGAGCATCTTGATCGTATTGAGCAAAAAGTTTTTTAAAGCTGGGACGATCAGTGGTTTTATTTGGTGAATGAGCAAGTAACTGCTCGATTTCAACGGGATCCGTAAGTTCTGTCAGGCAGGTTACTTTAGATTCTCCGGCAGAGACGAGTAATAATCGTTCGCCAAGTTTGACGACATGTAACGTATGGTCCTTTGTGAGATGGGTTTGGCCTATTACGGTGAGCATGTTCTGGTTTAAGGGCTGCCGCGAGCGTCCCTGTTTTTTCTTGACCACCCATACGAACCCCAGGAATAAACTGAGGACGACTGCCAGAGAGCCGAACATACGAACCATCGATTCATTGAATCCAGGGATGTAGTTGTTTTGGCTGGCTGTTTGGCGAGATTGCGTTGATTCAGATCGCGGTTGCAAAGGCAGATTGAGATAGGACAGCGGCTCTTGCTTTCCCTGCTCAGTTTGCCCAACGGCCGATAGCGGCAGCAGAGCTAGTGTCAACAGGATGATCGCGTTGATCTGATTCTTCAGGGGATTAAATATCATAGTGCAACTCTTGCGGCTGGGGATAATTGAATTCCACTATTTCAATGACGTACTGATCTTCTTCAATTCTCAGTTTGCCCGTTCCCAGTTGTAGGTTGTTCCAGAGAAGTTCGACCCATTGATCCACAGGCTCGGCACTGCTAAGAATCTCGCCGGGCCGCAATTGTTGAACTGCGGAATGACCAAGTTCCAGACGGCAGACCTGAATGGTCAGTGAAGGTGTCGGCGTGTCGGAAACCGTCTCCTCAGCAGAAGTCCCAAACTCGGGATACGCTGTCGACTGTGGGGGCGTTTCCTTCGAAGAAACTCCGGGAGATTCCTGGTCCACCAGCTGGTCGAGCAGCGTATCGCATCGATCGAGTTTGGATTGTAGACTTGTTGGATCCGTCGCCTGCTGTAAGGCAGGCGTGTCGGCGTCCTGAGAACTTTCCGAATGTTGAGTGTTATCTGCCACAGAACGAAACCTCGAGTTCTTGTCAATCCATCGTAATTGAGGCGTAACTTTTCGTCGATTTGGCCTTGGAAATCAAGGCCAGTTTTAGGCCGCTGCCTGGAATCGTTTCTGTTCGGTGAACTGAACTTTGGCTTCTTTTACTAATCTGACAGTCAATTCAGTAATTGTTTGCTGAGCTTTTTCGATCTCACACAATGACACACCCTCAATGGCTTCCAGTCTCACCATGAATCGCTGGGCCTGTTCGGCGGATAAGGGAGAGGTGATTCGTTGAATGACTTCACTTGCTGCCCCGGCCAGCGCGAGCAAGAGTGTCTGGTGGTCTATCTGGTGAAATAAATGAGCGAGTGATTTGTCATCCAGTAAGGCAATGTCTTCAAAACGCAGGTTTAGACTGACTGGATATTGTGTTTCTCTCTGCAGAGATCTGGAACAGGCATCAACGGGCCCGTCCGTTCTCTTTTGTACATGTAGGTGCTCTAAACTGCTCAATTCAGTACCGTTGGATTCCATTGCAGACAGTGTGCGGTTGAGGAAATTGTCTTGCGAGGCGATTTCAATTGCCGCTGCTGCGTTCTGCTGAGGCAGATTAAGTTCATGATTCGTTTGTGCCAGGCAATCCTGCATCAGTCTGGTGACCAAATGGAGTTGG
>CETM01050932.1_pt1 | contig 43862 bp, 23 predicted proteins | sample 361451 | NCBI WGS metagenome assembly CETM01 (sample SAMEA2622690, study PRJEB7988) | marine metagenome | isolation source: saline water (ENVO:00002010), including
GTCAGCCCCAGACTGAATAGCCCTACGACTGAGGAAGTTACTTCCTGCTGCCAGTATTCGACATCGATGGTGACTACTATAGCAATGAGGGCAATACAACCATGTCGCATTGGTTCGAGTCCCAGCAATGCTGTTGCTCCGACTAACAAAGCCACCATGGCTCCGCGACGACTTGCTTTGCTCCAGTAAAGTCCACCCACCAGCACGACGACTGCGCCGGTTGCATAGATCGAACCGGTGATTACCATGTAATCCCAAATACGATCATTGCCTTCGTAGAACAATCCCCATCCCCAGATAAAAGCACCAATGAGAACGATGAACACTCTGGTGAGCGTAATACGCTGGTCATTTGAAAGTTCATTCTTTGAGAGCGGTGCGACGACATCTTGTGTCAAGACGCTGGACCAACATAGTAAATAGCTATCATGGGTAGACATAAAAGCAGCAATCATGGCTGCCACAATAAGCCCTAGCAGGCCCGTGGGTAAGACTTGGCCTAAGAATGCAGGCATGGCGTAAAGCCCGGCATCGTCTATGGCAGATTCTCCGATGAACATGGAGGCAATCTCGTGGGAGCTGTTGAAAAAAAAAGTGTAAGCTGCGATGCCCCAAAACATGGGGATCAAGAATCGAATAGTAAAGGAGATTGCTGACACAGTGTATTGCTGTTTGACGGCTTTGGGAGACTCCATTGCCAGGGCTCGTGAAACCGCGGTTGGCCATACAGCACAACCAACGATTCCAGCAGCAAACAACTGAAACAGGACATAGGATATTCCGAAGTCGCCACCGGTCGTGACCGGGTTGAAACCGGCCTCACCCATTCCCTCGGCGATGGCTACCTGCATTTCAGATACGCCGATTTGATTGATAGCTAAATAAGTGGTTGCAATGATGCCAAATGACAGAACTACAAATTGTGTATAGTCAGTAAGGATGACCGATATCATTCCTCCCAAAACGGTGTAAACCAGTACAAGTATCAACAGGACGGTCATGACATTCATCAACGCCGTTCCGTCGAAGGACAGTCCGGTTGCTCCTACGATGAATTTCGCTCCGACCTGTAGGAAGAGTCCCATGTTGAGAATACCTGCCGCCGCGAGAATAATGCCACCCACGACTCGAACGTCTTTGCCGAATCTCTTTTCATAGTATTCGGGAATTGTGAGCACTTTTTCGGCGCGTAAGGGCGCGACAATAAATCCTGTTAAGCCAACAAATAGAGTCCCGGAGCCGGCAATGACGGCCATATGGAATGCGGCAAAGCCACCGGTAAATCCTGCCTGTGCCATATACATCACGGTGATCAACCCCATTTCCGTGCCAGTCATCGTGGCCACGCCTAGCCAGGGGCCGACACTCCTTCCGGCACCGATAAAAGCAGTCATGCTTGTGGCATACCGTGTAACGAGTATGCCAATGATTAGAGAAATCGAAAGGTAGCAGCCGACAATGATCCAGTCGATCATTTGGAAATTAGAGAGACTGCTTAGTTCAATTTCGGCAAAAGGAGACATGTTGTTATTTAGAGGTCCATTGGAGGATGTTCGACACATGCATGATAGCTTACGCCGAGTGGCTGTGCTAAAGTGAATCAGCAAAATTAGCGCTCGTAATCTACTGTGCTTGCCTGTTAGGCGTGTCGTACTAAGGAGTGAACATCGTGATCCGTTATCGTCTGTCTAAACTACCAATGCTGCTTAGCATTTTCGTGTTGATGTCCTCGACAGGCCTGGCGGCTGATCCCATCAGGATTGCCTGTGTTGGTGACAGCATTACGTATGGAGCCGGAATCAAGGATCGTGAAAACGATAACTACCCCGTGCAATTGGGGCGGCTTCTTGGTGACGGTTACGACGTTCGTAATTATGGAGTCAACGGCGCTACGATGCTCAAACAGGGAGACTTATCGTATTGGACTCGGCCCCAGTTTAAGATGGCAAGTGATTTCCTGCCGGACATTGTCATCATTAAATTGGGTACCAATGATAGCAAGCCTCAGAATTGGAAGAATGCACATCTCTATGGTAGCGATCTGTTGGCAATGATTTCACATTTTCAGCAGCTGGATTCAAAACCACAGATTTATGTTTGCCGTCCTGTGCCAGTGGCGACAGATCGTTGGGGAATCACAGAAGCGGTTGTTAAAGGGGAGGTGATTCCCTCTTTGAATAAAGCCGTCAAGCAGGCCAAACGCGTCAAAGTGATTGATCTATATAAGGTTCTGCAACCTCACCCTGAATTAATACCCGATGGCGTACATCCCAACGGTGCCGGGGCAAAGTTAATGGCTACCGCGATTTATAAACGAATCAGGTAAAAAATCAGCTTCATCTGATGTTGGGAGCTGCTGGATGAGTTCCGATTATTCCGGTTAAGTAGGATTTTTCGGGAACAAACGCTATTTCGCGAGCGTCTTAGTGGTATACCTGCGGTGGAAAAGGCTTTTCCCTGCGTTGGTTAGAAATCAATATAATAAGCACATATAAAAGTCTGCCTATCTTTTGCCAGTTACGTAAAGTGAATATTTGGCATGGCTTTTATTTGAGTGTTGAAATATAGGTCTACCTAATCGATGAGACTCGAGATGAATTCGAAACGATTCCTGCTTGGTTTAGTTTTTAGTTTACTAATTGTAAAATTCTCCTTCGCTCAACCGGTTGCGGAAGCTCCACAGCAAGAGCGGGCTCCTGAGGAGCAGGCCGCGCCAGCGGAGCAGATAAAAGATCCTCTCAAGGAACAGATTATCTATGTTCCCTATGAGAAGCTTCCTCAGGTTTTTGAAAAGCCTGCTCGGGGAGTGTTCTTGCCCTACGAGCAATTCCAGCAATTGTGGGATTCGGCTCGCAAAAATTCTTCCACCGAAGTTGAACAGGGACCTCCGCTACGTTCATTGATTACCAGTATTGAGTCATCGGCTGAAGTTCGTGGTGATGTGATGGAAGTTACGGCTCAATTGGAAATTCAATTACTGGGCAAAGGTTGGCACGAGATTCCTTTACGTTTAGCGGATGCTGCAATTTCGTCAGCAAAGATAGGCGAGGATAATGCACGCATCGTCTTCCGTCCCGGCCAGGGATATTTTCTCCTAATCGATCAGCAGCAAGGTCAGTCTGATAGTCTGACCCTGGAGTTAAAGTACGCAAAGACATATGCCAAATCACCGGGGTTGAATCAGGTCGGTTTTCAGGCTCCACAAGCTTCTATCAATCGTTGGAAAATCACGATCAAGGATCCCGGGGTTAAAGTAAACGTACGACCACTTGTTGCCGCGACTGAAACACGAGACGGTGCCGACGTCGATAACGGTGACGCACCAACTCCGCAGGTCCCCACGGAAACCGTATTGATTGCATTTTTTGGATTAGCGCCGCAGGTTCAAATCGACTGGACGCCCAAGAGTGAAGGTGCTTCGGGATTGACTGCGCTGGCAACTGTGCAAACCCGACAAAACGTCATTATTGGAGAGGGCTCGCAGCGTACTCAGGCAACGTTAACTTATGCCATCACCAGGAGCGAATTGACAGAACTTAAAATCAGAATTCCTGCCGGCCAAAAAATTGCTGGAGTGTTTGATGCGAATGTGCGTCGATGGGATGTAGAACTTGAGAAAAATGCTCAAGTAATCAACGTGGAACTGTTTGAACCAGCGACCGTTTCTCAAAACATTAGTCTCGAACTAGAGCGTTTTGACTTGGAAGTCGGCATGCAAAATGCTGCGGTCGAAGTTACCGTTCCTGAAATAGAAGCATTGGGAGTCTCCCGGCAGCAGGGACTGGTCATGGTTCGTACAGAAGGGGATTTGCGGGCAGACGTCATAACGCGGACCGGGTTGTTACAGGTGGATTCCACTCAGGTTGGTAACCAGCAAGGCGAATGGGATTTCCTCTATCGATACGCAGCGCCTCCTTATGAATTGGTGTTGAAAATTGAAAAACTTCAACCACGTGTCTCGGCTGAAGAGTTTGTAGATATCCATGTACTGGAAGATCAGCTGCGAGTTGATGTCACGACATTATTTAATGTTGAACGGGCTGGAATATTTCAAGTCGAGTACCAGGTGCCCAAAGGATACACGGTGCGTGAAGTCCACGGAGTGCAGGCAGGGAATTACCAACCGGTAGTTGTTGAAAATCACCATGTGGTGGAGAACGCGCCGAGCGTTTATCGAGTGAACTTTTCCAGAAAAGCTTTCGGTCTTGTCGCTCTGCAACTTGGTCTTGAAAAACGTCACAACGATGACAACTTAGTGACTCCCACCGGTGTGGCCTCCGAATATACATTGGAATTAGCTAGAGTGGTGCCGGCATCGGTCGAACAGGTGCGTGGTCGGGTACTCATTATTGCTCCGGAAGGATTGCGTTTAACTCCGAAGCAAACTGCAGGCGGACAAAGTGTTGCCGTTAATGAAATTCAGGCAGAGCACATTTCACCATTGTCGATTCGTCAAAATGCGCGTCCGGCTCAAGGGTTTCGTTACGCTGAAGAGGCCTTTGCTCCGGTATTCGATGTAGAACGTCGTAAGCCACATATTGAAGTTGGACAGTTGATTGTCGCTGATGTTGATCAGGGCGAAGTGAAATTCAACGTTGGTTTGCACTACAACATTCGCTATAGCGGCGTTAAAACCTTTCGGCTTGATGTGCCGATATCACTCGCCGATGAAATTCGTAACGATTCATCCAATTTTATTACTGAGAATGTGATTGAACCCGCTCCGGAAGACGTTGCTGCTGGTTACGTTGCCTGGGAATTGAGTTCCAATCGTGAGTTGTTAGGTGCGGTGCAAATCAACTTGTCGTGGAATATGCCGCTGGAACAGTTAGATGTCGAATCCGTGGACCGCATCGCAGTGGATCGTTTGGCTCCGCAAAATGTCGATCGCAGTTGGGGACAGATTGTTCTTAAGAAAGCTGAAAATCTGGACGTGGCACCGATTGGACTTAAGGACGGTGACAGCGAAGGTTCTCAGGTCACTGACCCTGAAAGCACTCCGGAAAATCTGCGTCAAATTGATCCGCAACATGATATTCAGCTCGCAGGTAACACGGCCGATGGTACGTTAGCGATGGAATTTCATGGCAACGACTGGAAGTTAGGACTTCAAGTCAATCGATTCGATCTAAAGGAAATCGAAAAGACAGCCGTTGAGATGGGGTATGTACGAGTACAACTCGGAAGAAGCGGTAATGCGGTTGTCCATTCGGTATTTAGAATGCGTTCGGTAGATCAGCGGATTGCGTTGCAAATGCCGCCCAATTCAGAATTGACGAATGATCCGTTGCGTATTAATGGCTCTTCGGTCGGTCTCGAGATCAATGATTCTGGTGATCAAGAGGGATCTTATTTCATCCCTCTTACGACCCAGTCGCTCGGCGAAGTGTTTGTGGTGGAATTGGTTTACAACATTAAACACAAAGCCAACATGATCTCCGTACCGGTCTTCACCGGAGTGGAAGCCGTCAATCAGATTTTTGTCGGGGTAGAGTTGCCACGAAATTCAGTGTTGCTTGACTATAGCGGAGATTGGGATGATCATCTTGAAGGATCCTGGCTTGAGTATCTGCAGGAACGAATCGTCAATAACGACCGGAATTTTGATTCGCACCAAGTCATTGATGAAGTGACAGCAGGTTATCACGTAGGAGATATCTATCCAACCAATCGTCAACAGAGTTTGCATTTTTCGACGATCAATCCAGGTCAGGAAGCGTTGGTTCTAACACTGAGTGATCGATCCCAGGTAAACCTGTTCCTGTTTGCCGGCTTAGCTGTACTAGGTCTTCTGGGGCTGTTTCTTAGTTTAAGGAAGCAGATTGCTTTGATGCTGCTTGTGCTTGCCGCCTCACTTGGGATTGCGATGGTTAAGCCTGTTCTTACCAGTAGCCTTGAGTTCAGTGGTGTTCTGGTTGGATTAGGGATGATGGTTGTCGTTTGGGGAATGAAAGATATTTCCCGTCCGTTTATTGGACTGTCCAGGAAACTAGTAAGTCGTAAGAAGAATGCGATTGTTGTGGACACGATTGATGAAACGGTTGGCGACGAGAACGAAGGTGTAACGTCGTTGACGAACGTCGCTGATGTAACCGCCTCGGACAGCCCAAATAGCCCGGAAAGTCTGGCCGATGAAGAAGAACGTGCTGAATCAGAAACGGTAGATAGCGAAGTCTTAGATGGTGTCAGCGAAGAAGAGAACGTCAACTTTGAAGATGACGACGAATTGATTTTGACCGAAAGCGCCAGTAATGACGACTCCTCAGTAACGATCGAAGAGACGGTGGAGCATGATGAACTGAGTGATTTCCCGGGAGAACCTCCGGAAGGTCCGGATGATGAGTCAGAAGATGAAGCTACGAATACGGAGGATGAGAAGTAATGAGATCTACTTTTCGAATAATTCCGATATTGCTTGGCTTGCTGCTAAGTCTGACGTATCCCGTGAGTGCTCAACAGAAGGCTCGTGAGATCTATGTCCCCTTCAAAGATTTGAAGTCGGTTCTGGCTGGTCCGATAGAACGAATTTACCTGCCCCGTGGCGAGTACGACGAGTTACTGAAGAAAGCAGATATCAAACCCGGTGACACTCCACCTCAAAATGCTGTGCTTGGGAAAGCACAGTATGACCTGCAGTTGCATGAGGATTTTGCAACAGTCAAGGCAACGCTGGAAGTGGAGTCGCTGGCTGACGGTCTGCAATTACTACCGCTTAAGTTGGTTGGCGTTTCAGTGCTGAGTGCTCAGATTGATGGCAAGGCGGCGCCGGTTGTGCGGACGAATCCACAAAACATCAGTGTTCTGCTGCAGGCAAAAGGCAAGTCGACGGTCGTAATGGAATTAGCGACTCCAGTACGGCATGCTGCCGCAGAGCAGTCCTTTGGCCTGGAACTGCCCCATGCGCCAAATGAAACGATTGGAATGGTAGTTTCAGGGAATATTGAGATTAAATCAGGCGTAAGCGTCATTAGTCGGACAGTCGATACGCAGGCGAATGTCACGACGTTTGAGCTCTTGCCAGTGCCGGGGCCTTTGGCTGTGACGATGTCACTCAACAATAAACGTTTGCAAACCGAGCGACAAACGATTGCTCGCAGTGTTATTGTTGACGAGTTGAATGAATCCCTCGAAAGGTTGCACGCCACTTTCTCAATGGAAATCGTTCAGGGAGCTGCTGCTGAATTTGAATATGAACTACCTCCGGGGTTTGAAGTCACCAATGTAGATACGCCCGATCTGGCACGGTGGTCGGTAAGTGAAGCTGACGGAGTTAATGTACTCAAAGTGGAGTTTCGCTCACCTCAAACTAAGACCGTTACGGTCAAAGTGACAGCAATTGAAACAACACCGGAATGGGGTGCGTGGACATTTCCAACGATCAAAGCACGGAATGTTGAAACATCAACCGGTGTCATTGGAATCCTCGCTGAACGTAGATTAGCTGTTAGCTCACTGGCGGCCAGTGGAGCAATACCACTCAATAACGCCGTTTTGGAAAATGCTCTTCCGCAGTCGATTTTTGTCGTCGAACCCGGAGCGCCGCCGCTTCAGATTTTGGCAACGTATTATATTCCGCAGGAAGACTTTGAAGTCTCAGCCAAGGTATTGCAACCGGAAAGTCAGCTAAATGTTCAGACGAACACAGTACTTACTTTTTTGCGAGATCGCCATCAGGCAGCTGTGGACTTTTACTTATATCCGGCACTCGACGATCTGTTTGGATTTGATGTGCAGGCTCCGGAAGGTTGGAATGTCACAGCCATTGTGGACGAAACGCAAACTCAGCTCAATTATCACGAAACAGTGGATGCAGAAGGCGTCCGCCGCTTGCATGTTAAATTTCCCGGTCGCCGTGCCTTTGGTGAATTACATCGTGTGACGTTAGTCGCAGAACGAGTTCCGGATGGTTGGCTGGAAAACTGGAATGAGTACACGTTGCAGACTCCCACGTTCATCGTAGAGGATACGTACCGCAGTTCCGGAGTGGTTGGTATTCGGGCGGTTGACCAGTATCAGGATGTCTTTGAGATCAGGGCGGACATGGTAGAGGGAGCCTTTCCGTTGTCTGCTTCCGATCCTACTCGGGCTTCTCTTTCAAGCCCTGTCGCACTGGCTTACCAGTTCGACTCCACCGAATATGCAGTTTCTGCTGTGGTGCGCCGCGTGCCGGCGTTATTTGCCTCCCGACTAGCATCGTTTTTTGATGTCCAACAAGGAGTTCATAAGGCATATCACGAAGTGTCAATTGATATCCAACGATCGCAACTTGAAGAAGTGGTGTTGGCATTGCCGGCAAATGAGACACCAGAGAATATCACGATTACAGGTATCGCAGGGACTACAGTAAAGCAGTTCAATTCAGAGGTGCAGGGACAGCAGCGTATCTGGACAGTACTGTTAAGTACTCCGGCATTTAGTCAGATTACACTGGGGATCCAGTACAACCAGCAAGTTGATGATACGGCAGAACATCTGAAGGCAGCGTTTCCACAAGTTGTAGGAACAGGGTATCAGTCGGGAGTGTTCTCCGTGGAAGCATCGCCGGAGTTAGAAGTTGCGGTGGACGATGAAGGATTCAAGCCGGTCGACGTCGGTGAATTAGCGGTAAATGGTTACGTCGTTGGTAAGCATCGCGTGGCGGCATTTCGATATACCGTTGAATCTCCGGACGTGAAGGTGAATATCGCCTACCCTGAGTTGCGTGCTATCCCCGCAGTACTTATAAATCGGGCGGAATTATTAACCTATGTGACCAATCGAGGCGCCTACCAGACTGTTGCGAGGTATTCGCTATTAACGAAATCCGATTATGTGCGAGTTGTCTTGCCTCAAAATTCCCGTTTGTGGAGCGTAGTGGTTGATGATGCGGTGACGGTGAAGCCTCAAAAAGCACTCGACGCAGAAGGCTTCCTTGTGGACTTGTCGACAGCAGGAGCGGATGCTGGAAATCTGAGAGATTTGCGAGTGATCTATGCTCAACAACAAAGCACACGGGATGGATTTAGTCTGCTAGCTCCTCAATTGTACGAACACGGTCGTATTAAGAACGCAGCCGATGCACCACTGGTAGAACCTGCTCGAGTGAAATGGCAAATGATGGTTCCAGCTAGTTATCGCTTGAGCCTAAGTAATTCAGATGTCATGAAGCAAACCAATACTCCAGTCCGTGTAACGCCCCAGGCTGCTTATCTGGGCGGTGGCCTGTTCTTAGCAACCGGTGGACTTGCCCTTGGGGGAAGTAAAGGACCTGCTGCTAGCTTTGACAGTCAGGTGGCATTTGCAAATTCCGGCGACGCTGATTTTGCCATGCCGATGGAAGGAGCTGAAGCAGGGGCTGAATATGAAGCGTTTGCTGAAACAGCAGAAGCTCCGACCGCCGACCGAGCCCCTCAATCAGAAGCTGCGCCGGAACCATCGGCACCACCAACCCCGTTTGATAGTAGCAATGAAGAACTGGATTTAGCTGAAAAGGCTAAAGATGAATTGAGCAAGCTTGAAGCGAACATGGATGCACCCGCGAATGCTCCGGCTCAACCAAAAGCAGATTCCAGGCCTGAATTGCTTGCCGACGATCTGGAAACTGCTGACGAAGAGATTACTCCTTCGGAAGGAGAAGGGGGCGATGGAAAAACTTCGCTGGGTGGACGGCAATCCGGTCTGGTCTGGGCATTGGAAGGCAGAAACAGCCTGGATATCGATCTGCTTGCACGTGTTGAGTCGAATTTGGGTTATCAGCACCATTCGGATTACTTGTTATATGAGTTTGGGAATCTTGGCGGGACAGCCGCAGTGGAAGGCCGAGTCGTTAGAAAGAGCTTTGAAATCGTTTTGAGCTGGGTTGTGGCATTAGTGGTTCTCGCGTTAGGAGCCGTGGTCGGTAAAAGAGAACCGGCATCCAAACGACGTTACTTAATACTTGTGTTGTTAGCCGCTGTTGTCATTTCAGCTATTCCTCAATTAAAAGAATATCGTGCTGTTGCTGAGATGATGTTTGCCTCCGTTGTCGTGTTGATGTTCTTTTATATGCTCTATCACATGGTGCATCCGGGGTTGTCATGGTGCTGTAAACGGATCCTCAGTAAGCTTGGCCTGGCATCACTGATGCTGCCACTGATGCTGATGCTGACTGCCGTAAGTCAAGCTCAGCAAACGGATGGGGTCATACCGGTGGATGTCCCAAAAGATGCGGTTGTCGTACCATACGATCCGGCTAGTTTGCCAGTGCATCGCAGTGATGATCAGCAGCTGCTCATTCCATTGAAGCGTTATACCGAATTGTTTAAACGTGCCTATCCGGGACTTCCGTTGGAACATGAGTATCTACCGGTTAAATATGCGTTCAGCGGTGTGGAATACTCAACATCACTTTATGAAGACAATAGCCTACTGATCGAAGGTGTGATTGGTATTGATGTTTTCTCAGAGCAGGAATTAACGATTGGGTTACCGCTGGGAGCCTTGGTGATCGAATACGCAACTCTGGATGACAATCCCGCACAAATGAAAGTTGGTCTTCAGCAGGATCCACTCGCTCCGAATGTTCAGGAACAAAAGCCGGTTCAAGGGCAGCAGGCTGCTCAGCGGATTGCAGTGGGACCGGTAGCAACACATCAGTTGTTCGTCTCTGGCAAAGGGCATCACACGCTACGGTTGGGTTTGCGAATGCCAGTGGCACGACAAGGTGGCTGGCGTATTGCTAATGGACAGTTGCCGATCGGCGCAAGTGGTTTAATGAAGCTTACGGTATTAGAAGCAAATACCGAACTGCGTTGGAATAACCACCTGGGACGCAGTGAATACAGAACAACAGAAGCCAACGAAGAAGTGCTTTCTTCATTGGGAGTCGACGGGAGTTTTGATTTCCGGTGGAGACCGGTTATTCAGGATAGTCTGACAGACCGGGATTTAACGAGTCAGTCGGAGTTGATCGTCGATGTGCAGGAAGACGGAGTTTACGCGGATTGGTTTGTGAATCTGAGTTTTCGAAATAGCACGCGAGATTTATTTCGTTTACGTGTTCCTTTGGGAATGAAAGTCGAATCGGTCCAGGGAGCGAATATTCGTAGTTGGGAAGTGGTTAATGACGAGGCCGGTAATCAGGACATAAGTATTGAAATGCTGGAAGCTGCTCAGAATGCAGCTCAATTCCGTGTCAGCTTAGTGAGGTTTCGCGCTTTGCCTACGGGAGAATCCGACCAATTTGATGTTCCCGTGGTTTCCGTGCCCGATGCTGTTTCTCACAAAGGTTCGATCCTGGTGCGACGTAGTCCGATGTTGAATGTTGTCATTGATGCCGTTCAGGGTCTTTCACGTTTGGATGTTAATGAATTCAGTGGATTGCATCGTGTGAATGGTGGCCAGAGTCCGGAATCGTCTCAAGTTATCATCAGAGACAATCCACTGGGGATCCGTAACCTGTTTGCATACCAATTCTCCGGTAATGGTTATGGCTTAACCTTAAGCACTTCGGAAGTGGCGAGTCGTTCTTCAGCCAATTTGAAGACATTAGTGCGTGTTTCTCCTCAGGAGATTACTTTGGAGTCGATGATCCGAGTCTCTGACAGTCGGCGTCCAATTCATTCTGTGCAGTTGGTAGTGCCAGCCGACCTGATCATTCGTCAATTGAATGTACCAGGGTTGGTCGAATGGGCTGAAGATCAATACGAATCGGTTGTCGGTGACGCGAAGTTGGTCACCGTGCTGTTAGGACAGGGTATTCAGGGAGGATTCAATGTAATCCTGGAGGGCAAGCTCGATCGAAAACTGGATAATAGAACGACGACCGTGCCTTATTTGGCTGTCCTTGGAGTGCAATCGCAGTACGGTGAAACCGTTCTCTTGTCAGATCCGTCGTTTGATGTAGAGCTATTAGACGTGCAACAGGGTGAATCCGTTGCTATGGCTTCGATGTTTGGCTGGCTACGATCCAATCAGCGTCCGCTGGCCCGTACGGCGTTAAAATTCCGCGGCCCGAATTACTCCGCTAAGTTTCAGCTCATACCCCGTAATGCCAGTGTAAACTGTCGCACGTTTACTAATGTGCATGTGACCGACCGCGCAGTCGAAGAGACGATTTTGCTGGAATATACAGTATCAAATGCAGGAGAACGTGAATTCTCTTTTAGGCTTCCCAAGTACATGAAAGGCAAGTCTGTTATCTCGTCACAGTATGTTCAGCGTGTTGTTTGGGAAGACGAAGCCGAGGAATCTGATTATGTCACGGTCAAGTTGATTCTTGAGGACGAAGTGCTCAAAGAGTACCGGGTGTTGGTGCAGATGGATCGTCAAACAGGAGTCGATACTAAGTCTCCCATTCCCGTGGTCTTAGGAGACAACGTTGGTGTACTTGGCCAATTTGTTTCACTTGAAAGTTCGGGAGATCAAATCAGTGTGAAAAAATTGGATGAAGCGGGGAATCCGATTCCCGGTTTCCAAGCGCTGAATCGACAGTCGGTTCAATGGCGAGATTTGACGGCGGTGCTAGGTGATCGAATCAGCGAAGCCTATGTCGTGACAGCTCAGGATCCAACAACGGCAGACATTCCGTATACGGTCAAAATCAACAAAGTCCTAAATCGCGATGAAGCCAAGATTCGTTTAGCAACAACGTATTTGGCGGTGGATTTTGCCGGGACGTATCGAGCCAAGCTTGAATTGCTCGTGGATAATCAGACGGAACAGTTTCTGGAAGCAAGTTTGCCCTCAGGTGCGAAACTCTGGGCAATCTCGGTTGCCGGTGATCCGGTGAAGCCGATTCGAGGACTGACCGATCGGGATCTAAAAATTCCGTTGGTTAAGACCGAAGATGGGGAGCTGTCTTATCTTGTCCAAATCCATTACGCCGGAGATGTTGGGCATCAACTCGAGCAATACGGAACGTTGGAAACTTTGCCGATCATCCGCACACAAAATATAGTTGCCGATGGCAGCACATTTGTGAAGCTCTATTTGCCCAGAGATCGTCGTTGGTTCGGTTTTGATGGTGCCGGTGAATTGATCGCTCGAACAGATGAAAAGTCAGCCTCAGTGCTGAAATCAAAACAGAGTTTTGTCATCAACAAAGAAATAAGTGAGAAACTACGGCGAGCCAATCAGTCGTCCAATCCTTATGAGAAGATTCGTTTGTTCAATAGCCTGCAGTCCGAAACGGATGTCAATAACTATGCAACACGAACTGAAGTGGAGTCGCGTAACGGTCAGCAAATTCAGGAATTGAATAAACAAGTTGACGAATTGGTGCGTCAGCCATCGGATGGATTTGATGTCGATGAACAGTTGTTTGATAATCGCAAACAGCTCAATCAACGGTTTTTAGAGCAGTCTAATGACATTACCAATAATGCAGTCAATCAGCTGGGAAACAATTTTGATGTGTCAACGGAGAATGCAGTCCGGGAAGACGAACAAAAGGCAGCGGAATCGCAATTCAAAAAAGGGTGGTTTGAAGGCAATGGTTTAATTCGTGAATCTGAAGAAGCAGCCAAAGAATCGAAGCAACGTCTTTATAAAGGTAATACTCAGAATTTTCAGGCTCCCACGAAGAAACCCGCATCTGGTAAGCAGTTGGAAGAACAACGCTCTGGTCAACAACAGCGATCGAAACGAGGAGAATCGGGGCAACAGCGGATGCAGGATCAGTTGCGACAGTATCAGTTACAACAAAAAGAGTCGCTCGATAATCGCCGTCAGCTAGATAAACTGCGATCAGTTAACCCCGCTCGCCCTCAATTAGCGGACCCAACCGGCGGAGCGATGCCTCCCGGTTCCGATTTAGCCGGAGATGCTTCCGGTGGCATGGCGGCAGCCAATATGCCTGGCGCTATGGGCGGTGGTTTAGGCGGTGGCATCGGTGGAATGGGCGGCATGGGAAGTGGGCAGGGTCCGATCGGTGGTGGTGGCTTTGGCCGAGCCAACCAGGCTGGCATGGGTGGTGAGTTAGCTCAAAACGATTCTGGTAGTGCTGTCGATCGATTTGATGCTGTGTTGTCTGTTCAGCGGGGCAGACAGATGACCGATGCTGAAGCGACCGGATTTGCAAGTATTGCAGGGTTTGATTTTGACGAATCCAGTCTGAATGCTGAATACCATCAGTTTGAGCTTGAGTATTTAGCTGCAACCGCGGAATACGAGTTCTCTGCACAATATGTCAGCCACAGTTTGCTCGAGACTTGTCTTCGTGTTGGTGTGGGTGTGGTAGCCATAATTGTGATTGTCGTGGGTGGCTGGATTATTCGTACGGCTGCACGCAGTACCGGGCTCGTCGGTTTCGTGGCTGTCTGTTTTGTCCCCATCAGTTTGTTCATGGTCCTTCGCTGGGTATTCCCCATTTTAGGCATGCTGATTCTGATCGGTTCTATCAGCTGGCTGTTGAAGCTCAAGTTTACTCCCAAGGTGGTGGAAATTGCTTAACTAGCGTAAATAAGCGGATCTGCCTTTAAGAAATACTTTGATTTCATTATCTTGTATGGGATTCGTGATTTTGCCTCTGATGTCGAAAGTAGGAGCGGTTCTCCCTTGGTAAATGAGCAGGAAGCAACGACGCAGCAAGGAGTAGCTGATTTAACCGAGTTTGGCTCGACCGGGAATCGGCATCGGCCAGCATTCCTTACGGTATTGCTCGTTTGTATTATTGGCGGACTGGCAGTGTTATGGGGGTTGATGGGAATCGCTCCTTCGTTAACTTCTGAAATTCGAGTGTTAAACTCGCACCCGGGGCATCGTTGGAATCCCGTAGATTTGGAAATACAGAAGTATATTCCGGAGCATCTTCAAACGCTCATCGGTGCCGAATCTGGCGAACTCGAATCTATGGAAGATCCGCATGAAGTAAGGATTACTAATGTGCAGGTTGTTGACCTCGACGGAGATGGGAAACAGGAGGTGCTGGTCTGCAATGCTTCTCAGAATTCGGTAATCGCCTACTCGTATCAAGGCAGGACTCAAATAGAGCTAGACTATGATGCCGATAGTTCCCCGGAAGAAGTCCAGCAACAGATGGACAATCTGGCGGAGAATCAGGGATTCGAGTACTTATGGAAAGAAACACTGATTGGCGACTCGATGGTCGCTCCGGCTCATGCCACTGTGGTTGATATTAACCAGGATGGAAAACAGGATGTGGTGGTTTCAGTATTGGGAAATATCATGCCATCGGATGAACTGGTGGGTGAAGTTGTCTTGTTTCTCAATACCGAAGATGGTTATCAGCGTCACCTCTTATTGTCGGATGTCCGTCGTGTAGCCGACGTTCAAGCGGGTGATTTTGATAAGGACGGAGATGTTGATCTTGCCGTTGCTGTGTTTGGATACGCTCGAGGAGGCGTGCGCTTGCTCGAGAATCTCGGCGATTTGAATTTTCGGGATTCTTCCTTGTTGGACCGACCAGGCGTGATCCATGTGCCGGTTCATGATTATGATCTGGATGGAGATTTGGACATTGGTGCCATAGTCACGCAGGACGAGGAAGAAGTTTGGGCATTGGAAAACGACGGGGATGGTAACTTCAGTAGACGATTGCTCTATGAAACAGATAACTATGACGTGGGTGGAGGCGGTTTGGTTGCCGCGGATCTTGATCAGGATGGAAAGATGGATTTTCTCATGAGCCAGGGAGATAATCTGGAGTTTGGGCATGGCTGGCCGATGCCTTATCATGGATGTGTGTGGTTGCGTAATCAAGGCGACTGGACGTTTAAGGCAGAATTAATTGGGAAACTTGGCGGAACCTATGCGGCCGCTCCGTCGGATGTCGATGCGGACGGTGATTTAGATGTAGTTTTGGTGAGTATGTCCAACGATTACGCCAACCCTCAAAACCCGAGTGTGATTTGGGTTGAGAATGAAGAGAACCAGTTTCAAAAACAACATCTGATCGCTCGTCAGCCTGTTGAGTTGATTACCCTGGACTGTGGCGATGTTGATGGTGATGGGGTCGATGATATTGTCGCCGGTCAGTTTAGAATTCCGTTGAGTGTCGTGCCGGATCATCCGGTTCGGATTTGGTTCAAGGAGAAGTTGTAATGCGGAGGCGTCAATTCTTCTTACTCATGGTTATTGTCGTTGAGATTGTACTCATCGGTATTCGCTATCAACAGAACGGTGGCATGAAAGCTCGGGTTGTCTCGAGAGTAAATAAACTGGAGTCCGGTTTTCGCGATGACGTCCGCAGAATCGAGGCAAATCATGACGTTAACAGTGTGAGTGCCTGGGTTGAATTAGGTGAAATCTACACTACCTTCGCGTTGATGCCGGAAGCTGAATACTGCTATCGCCGAGCTCTTAAAATAGGGCAACTCGATCTTACTCAGCAGTTCAAATTCGGCATTTGTTTGAGTCGTCGGGGCAAGCTTGAAAAAGCAATTAAAGTGCTTATGCCAGTCGGTGCAGCCGGGCATGAATTGGCATCTCACGCGAATCTGCAGATAGGCCTGGATTATCTGAGATTGGATGACCGTAGGAATGCCGAAATCTTTTTTCGCAAGACGGTGAATGATGAGATTGCTGATTTCGCTTTATCCCGACTCTTGATTCGTGACGATCGTGCTCAGGAAGCGGTTAAAATCCTTGATGCACTGATTGCCAGAAGTCCGAATTCGATGAGAGCTCATCAAATGCAGGGCTGGGCCTATGAAAAACTGGGTAATCAGGAGGCAGCGCGGGCATGTTTTGATCGCTCTATGCACACTTCCGAGATGATTACCATTCACCCGATTTCCCGTGAATGGGATGTGGAAACTGTGAATAACATGGGCGCTGCGGTTGCTTTGACGGCAAGCACGGAAGCCTTGGATGCAGGAGATACGAAGACTGCGACCGAACAGGCTGTCGAGTCGTTTCGACTCATGAATCCGCTTTGGCGACCCGCATATGCAATCCAGGCTTGCCTGTCATATCTGGAAGCAGGGCAACCGGATGTCGCCTTGCGTTACTTGAAACGCTGGTTGATTCATGATGGAGAATCAGCTTACCTGTGGGAACTGGTAGGCGATTGCTTTTTAGTCAAGGGTGACGAGGCGAAAGCTGAGGCCGCCTGGTTGAGAGGCCAAACTGTTCGCGCAAGTAAAACGGTTCAGGCAAACGCTGAATGTTGTCGCAAACTGGCAGACCTTTATGTGGGACAGGGCGACGAGATGCGTGCTGAGCGATACCGAGGATATCATTTGTATGAAAGCGGTCGCTTGCAATGGCGAGATAATAAAATCAGAGAAGCCAATGAACAGTTAAGTGAAGCAGTGAAAATCCTTGATGATGATGCGCTGGTTTGGTTTGCTTTGGCAGAAGCTCAACGTGCGTTAAATGATCGTACTCGCGCCAAAGAATCCTATAGCAGGTGCCTGGAGCTCGATCCGCACCACGGTCGCGCGTTGGTAGGATTGGGATTGGTTCAATGAGCCATCGGTGCGACCGAACTCGGCGTCTGTTAACGCATCGTGTTCTTCTGTATTGCACACTGTTTTTTCTGTGGGTACAGCCGGCTTATGCCCGCTTGGTGATTTGCGTTTGCGCCGAAGACTTCGAAGATGCTTTACAACCCTGGGTCGACTATCGAAGAGAACAGGGGTTTCAGCTGGCGGTGATCCGTCCGACAGGGACGGCTGCAGGAATTCGCGAGACGATTAAGAGGACGGCTATGACCGGTGATCTCACAGCTGTGATATTAATCGGAGATGCTCCCAGTTTTGATCGGGGCAAGTTTGGAGTTCGTTCGGATCGTCATATTCCAACGTTCTATTCGCAGGCCAAAGTGAATGTGCTGTTTGGTTCTGAGTCGGAAGTTGCCTCTGACTTGCCTTACGGAGACTTGAACGGGGACGGTATTGTTGATGTCGCGGTAGGACGGATCCCAGTGGTAGCTCGAGAACAACTGGCGATCTACGTAAAACGAGTGATGGCGTATGAACAGGAATTTGCGACGGCTTTGAGCAAACGTGACATTCACTTTGTCGCGGGCGTTGGCGGATTTGGTCCCGCTGTTGATGGTGTTCTGACGACAGTGACACGTAAGTTTATCAGCCAGGGGATTCCCGGATCCTTCCGGGTGTCGATGACACAGGCGAGTTGGCAAAGTCCGTTTTGCCCCGACCCATTATCATTCGGCAAGCATACTTTAGATCGGCTCAATCAGGGAGCCCTGTTTTGGGTGTATATGGGGCATGGTTTGCGCGATCAGTTAGATCGTGTGGCTGTCCCCGGCGAACCTCCGATTCCCATTCTGCAGCAGCGGAATGTCGCGGGAGTTGATATTCAAGGGATGCCACCGGTGTGTGTGTTCTTAGCCTGTTATGTCAGTGCATTTGACTCCGTTCAGCCATGCATCGGAGAACAATTGGTTTTACAGGAAAAAGGTCCGATTGCTGTCTTCGGAGCGAGTCGAGTATCGATGCCCTATGCGATGAGCGTGATGGGCGATGGCATGTTGAGACAATGTTTTCGTTTGCGGGAAGAACGATTGGGTGATGTCATTATGAATGCTAAGCGTAGTTTGGTGGTACCCGCAGCGGCTGATCGCACGGCCAACCGACGGTTGTTGGATAGTTTGGCTGGATCGTTAAGTCCGGCTCCGGATTTACTGGCGGAAGAACGGACGGAACATGCTTTGATGTTCAATTTGCTTGGTGATCCACTATTGCGATTGAATTATCCAGCTGGTGTCAAATTGAGCTCCCCGGCGACGGTAAAAAACGGAGAGGAGTTGACGGTGGGTTTCCTGGCACCGACCGACGGGAAAGCTGTCGTGGAGCTCGCAGCTGAGCGTGGTGTGCAGCGATTTGAACCGATGAAGCGTGAGTCATTTAATCGGGAACTGGCAATGCAATATACCAGCGAATATCATCGGGCGAATGATGCTGTGTGGATTTCCACACAGTCCGAGGTATCCCGAGAGGATGCCGTGACCATACGTCTTCGAGTGGAAGGTGTGGCTGCAGGGTTTCAGACCGTGAGATTGTTTTTGCAGGGAGAAAAGCAGATTTTTATTGGGTCAAAACGAATTTACGTGAGTGACTGAAGCAGGCAGCTTTGCAGGAAATCCATTAGGATGAGAGCATGTTGTCTGTTACGACAGCAATACGTTCACGATTTGTTAGAGGAATCCAAGTGAAAAAGATCCTGTTATGCCTGTGCTTGATGACCTGTGCCGTTGAGTTGTTTGCTGGTCCGCGTGTGACAATCATGATCCCTCAGGGATCATTGGCAGGCCCGACATCCGGGCGGTTGTATTTATTTACGTCAACCTCGGATAACCGTCCACCGATGACTGGTCCGAATTGGTTTTCTCCCGAACCGTTTTATGCAGTCAATGTCCAGGTCGATGCCGGAGACAAGGTTGAGTTAACGGCCGAAACGGTTGGCTTCCCGGGGACGTTGGGAGAACTTGGTGATGGTGAGTACCATATTCAGGCGTTGTTTGATTTCGATATCTATTACTCGAATCACGCGAACGGAGCCGGAAACCTCTACAGTAAAACTCAAAAAGTAAAATGGGATGGTGACAATCAACTTCGATTTGAACTGGATCAAGTCATTCCGGCGATGCGATTTGAAGAGACGGAATTTCGTAAGCAGATTCGCCTTTATAGCCCTAGATTATCAGCTTTCTACGGTCGTGATATTGTTCAGAAATCAACGGTGGTTTTGCCGCAGTCGTATTATAAGAATCCAACCAGACGATACCCCGTCATTTATGCGGTATCGGGGTTTGGAGGCTTGCACGAATCTATGGGGAGAAGTCTGGCTGCGGGAGGGCCGGCACCTGGAGATGACGGAGTTGAGTTTGTACGGGTCTTTCTTGATGGCCAGTGTAAATGGGGGCATCATGTTTATGCCGATAGTGCGAAAAACGGTCCCCGCGGGGCGGCATTGATTAACGAAATGATTCCTGAGATTGACCGGCGTTTTCGGACCGTATCGGTCTGGACGGCACGATTTGTAACCGGACATAGCAGTGGTGGTTGGAGCAGTTTATGGCTACAGGTGAATTATCCGGAGACATTTGGGGGTGTCTGGAGTACTGCTCCGGATCCAGTGGATTTTCGTGATTATCAGGAGGTCGATCTGTATGCGAAAAAACCATTGAGTCTTTATACGAATCCGACCGGAGATCGTCGCCCGTTAGCTCGTCGCAACGGTGAAGTGATGATTTGGTATGAGGATTTTGGGAGGATGGACGATGGATTGGGAAGAGGAGGCCAGCTCAAATCCTTTGAAGCGGTGTTCAGTCCACTGACCAATAGTGGCGAGCCGTTACTGATGTGGACCCGAGATACCGGTACGATTGTTCCCGCGACGGTGAAGTACTGGATCGAGTATGATATCAATCGTTTGATTAAACGACGCTGGAATGCCGGACTAAAAGAGAAGTTGGCCGGAAAGATTAATGTGTTTATGGGGACTGAGGATACGTTTTATCTTGAAGGTGCCTGTGAATATCTGAAACAAACCATGGCGGAATTAGAAAGCGATGCGGTGATTGAATTATTCCCGGGTAAAGATCATTTCAATTTAACAACGGCAGAGTTGATGTCACGAATTCGTAAAGAGATGTCAGCATCATTTTTGCAATATCATAGTGTAGAGTAGGCAACCATGAAGATTACATCGATTGAATGTCATAAGTTATTAGGAGCCACGGTTGATGGTGGCTGGCCGGAGGGGCATGAACCCGAAGACGATTTACACACGTTAGTGGAAGTTCATACGGATGAAGGTATCTCAGGTATAGGTAGCGTATTCACAGGTTCCGCTTTGACACAGGCAGGAGTTGACTTTCTGAAGCCTTTCTGGCTCGGAGCGCCAGCAGATGAGCCTGAACGAGTTAGCGAGTTGCTTCGGCAGAGTAGTTTCTGGCAGGGACGAGGAGGTACGGTGGAGCATGTTATCTCTGGTATCGATATCGCTTTATGGGATTTGTTCGGGAAAATTTGTAATCAGCCGATCAAAAAACTATTTGGTGGAGTTTACCGAGACAAAATCAAACCGTATGGATCTATACTTTTTGATCAGCCAGATGTACTGAGACAGCGATTGCTGGATACGGTGGGTCGTGGGTTCAAGGCGATCAAGTTAGGCTGGAGGCCCTTTGGTCGTGTAAGTAAAGCGTTTGACGAAGAGTTGGTGCGAACCGCTCGTGAAACCGTGGGGCCGGATATTACCTTGCTGGTGGATGCTGGTGGTAGTGAGCAGTTTTGGCCTCATGATTATAAATGGGCTATCAATACGGCTCACATGTTGGCGGAGTATGGTGTGGAATGGTTTGAGGAGCCGTTGCCACCGGATGATATTGAAGGCTATATCAAACTTCGGGAGCATTCTCCTGTACCGGTAGCCGGATGCGAAGTGTTGACCAGACGACAGGCATTTATTCCCTGGATTGAACGGCACGCTGTTGATTTTATTCAGCCCGACGCCACCAAGTGTGGCGGTTTGACCGAAGCCCGCAGGATTGCCTGGCACGCCTACGATCACAACGTTCGTTTTGTAAGCCATGGCTGGAATACAGCGATCGGACTAGCTGCTGACTTGCAGTTGGCGGCTTCGTTGCCCGTTGCCTGGTATGTCGAATACTTGACACCGGCTGCTTATATCGAAGACCTGGTGGTCGAGAAATTTGTGCTGGATGACGATGGGTATCTGACGATTCCGGACGGACCGGGTTTGGGAATTGAGTTGGATCGGGACGCATTGAAGCGGTTTGCCGGTAGTTAATCTAGTTTCCCGAATTCGAATTTAGCTTCTTCACATTCTGCGTGATTACCTCAAAATACAATTAGAGGATTGATGGTGGATCGGATGGTCGCTGGTTCATTTTATGAACGAGAGGAAAGTCCGGGCTTCACAGAGCACGATGGTCGGTAACACCGACCGGCCGTAAGGTCAGGGATAGTGCAACAGAAAGTAAACCGCCCGCTTGCGGGTAAGGGTGAAACGGTGAGGTAAGAGCTCACCAGCATGTCAGGTGACTGATGTGGCTAGGCAAACCCCATTGGAAGCAAGGCCAAGCAGGAAAGAAGATGGTTTACCATCCGGGAGTAGCTCGCTCTCGTCGATTTCCGGGTAGGCTGCTTGAGGTGGCAAGCAATTGTCGTCCTAGATGAATGACCATCGTCACTTCGGTGATGACAGAACCCGGCTTATGGTCCACCGCTCTCCTCCTTTTTAACGCCCTAACGCAACAGACTGTTAGCCGACTCAGAGATAGTTAGATGTCCAGCAACACCGTACAACGATCAAAACAAGCGAATACGCGAAACCGATCCTATTTGCCGAAATGGGTAGTTCTGCTGACGGTATTGGCAGGTGGTGTCATTTATTTGTTTCAGCGTGGGACTCCCGTCGATCAGGCGATGTCCAATGCTGTGAGTGGTTTGTCCGTTTTGGTAGTGCTGGGGTTCTATTGGTTGTGGTTTGTTTTTAAAGGCCCGGCCGGAGCTGGGTTGAGACGGTTCGTTGGCTGGGGGAGTTTAGGGGCGGTCATCTTGCTGTTTTCCCTGATTCGCCCTATCGGTGTCACTGGTACGCTAATTTTTGAATGGAAATGGCGTTGGGAAGAAATCGCTGACAGGTCACTCGATAGTATCGCCGGTCAGGTGATAGCAGGTAATGTGGATTTTAAAACCATTGGAGACCGTTTAGATTTTCCGGGCTTTCTGGGGAAGGATCGTCATCCATTTGTAACAGCTCGATGGACTGCTGAACCGAATGAGTCAAACATTTCTGAATTGTGGCGGCGTGATATCGGAGCGGGTTGGTCGGGGTTTGCCGCCGTAGGTGGATTCGGTGTCACCATGGAGCAACGCGGTGAAGAAGAAATCATTAGCTGTTACGATCTGGCCAATGGAGAGATACGCTGGGCGCATATCACGGAATTTAGACATGAGACACTGTTGGGAGGAGTTGGTCCACGAGCGACACCAACAATCCATAAGGGCTTAGTTTACAGTTTGGGCCCCGGGGGAAATCTGGTTTGTTTGGATGGAAAAACAGGGGAGCAGCTATGGAAGCGGGACGTTCCGGGGCTTGTCGATTCCACCTCCGAACAGGATTTGTCAGTCGTTAGCTGGGGTCGTAGTGCATCACCGTTAATTGTGGACGACCTGGTCATTGTGCCAGGCGGTGGCCCTAAAGGCGGACCCTTTGTGAGTCTGATTGCGTTGGATCGAAAGTCCGGAGAGCTGCAGTGGATGGGTGGGGAAGAGCAAATCAGTTTTGCTTCACCGGCAGTCTATACGATCAATGGGAAACTTCAGATCGTGATCGTCAACGAGAGTTCTGTGACAGGTCACGATGTAAAATCCGGAGAAGAACTTTGGAAGCATCCGTGGGATGGTTCAAGTACGAGTAGTGCGAGTAATTCGCAACCGTATCTGGCAGGAGAGGACTTGGTTTTTGTTGCCAAAGGATATGGACAAGGGGCGACTGTGTTTCAGGTAAAGGGAAATAAAACGGACGAGATTTGGAAAAACCCTTCTGTGGCTCGAACTAAATATACTAATGCCGTACTTGTCGACGGAAAGATCTACAGTCTTTCAGATGGAATTTTAGAATGTGCTGATCTGGCGACGGGAGACAGGATCTGGAAACGAGGGCGGTTTAATCATGGCCAATTACTGATGGTCGGTGAGTTGATTCTCGTACAATCCGAAGAGGGGGAACTTTATTTCTTAAGACCGGAGGAACGAGGTTTTCAAACGTTGTATCAGGTGCAGGCAATGCAGGATCGCTGCTGGGCAACGATGGCACTCTATGGCAGAAAGCTGATCTTACGTAATTCAGAAGAGGTGGTGTGCTACGAACTGCCTATTGAGCGGTAGTTTTCCCCGGATTATTGCACAAGCTCTTTGTCGATGATCTGAAGCAGCTTGGAAATGCAAAGTTTGTTCATGCTTGTTTGCAGATCGTTTGCTTCCTGCATCAGCGCTGCATGCAGGCTCTCGGGTAACCGTACAGTGATCATCTTGGTTTTTTCACGATCCGGTAAGTTTCGTTTTTGTGGACGGCTTCGCATTTCTGCCAGGATGTGTTGAATCTCAACGTATTCAGAGGTTGTTTCGAATTGACGTCGTTGATCGGCTGTTGGAAATAGCTCGTAGATCAAACCATCGACTCCCATCAACTGTTTGAAAAACACTTCCCAGTCACGTGCTGCTCGTGAAAGTCGCAGAGCCTGTGTTACAGCTTCACGTCTTTGATCCAGAGTAATCGCGGCTGAAGAAGGAGCAGGCTCCCACTGCTGGCTGTAGTCCACCAGGTTGGGACTTTCTGAAGGAGATGAAGATTTCGAGGCCTCCGGCAAGTGTGGCTCGTTATAGTAACGAGGGCGAGGCTGTAACGACTGGCGTGATGACTGTTTGTCTTTGAATGCTGCTTTCGACATGGTTCCCCCCACGGTTTTTGCGTGCAAATAAATTTTCGTAGCCACCCGGACTAAAAAATTCCGAATGGGTTATCCGAAAAAGTCTGGTTGTGACTGCTGAAATGATTAAACCGATGTCAATTTTGAACTGTAAGCTGTTTATTTGCAGTGGTTTACAGAAAGTTGGTTTGGCATGACCATTGAGCAGGCACCTTCGGGAGCTCGCAGGGCGGGCACTGGATGCCTAAAAACAGGGCAGTTGACTTTGTCGCATATACTAACTGTCCTGTCTGTGCTGTTGTTACTGAATCGTCCTTGTTTTTAAGGGGGATGAGTAAAATGCTAGCGATTTCTGCTTTTGTTACTCCTGTTTGTAGGTTGTTGTTAAGGCATAAAAAAACCAGGTGGATCGCTTATAGGGTCACCACCTGGCTGGGATAGATTGTCTAGATTGTGTTGTTAGGCTGATTCGCTAAGTTCCTTGCGAACTTTCAACAGTAATTGTTTAGTTAGCTTGATGCCTTCCATTTCAGGTTTTTCACGGCCTTCGTATTCGATACCGACAAAGCCGTTGTATCCATGGCTGAGCACAATCTTCATCATTTTGACGTAATCGGTTTTGGTTTCGTTTCCGTCTTCATCAAAATTATGGCTTTTGGCGCTTACAGCTTTGGCAAAAGGCATTGTTTCTTCAACGCCTTTATAGCGGTCATAATCGTGGAAGTTTCCAAAGTCAGGAAGGGTGCCACAGTTCTTCATATTCACTTTTTTCATGACAGAGGCCAGCCATTGGCCATTAGATGAAAGTCCTCCGTGATTTTCCACGATGACATTCATGTCATGCTTGGCTGCAAATTCGCTGATACGGCTCAGGCCATCGGCAGCCAGTTCAAGTTGGTCATCGTATTGGCCAGCCGAAGCGGCATTCACTCGAATGCTGTGGCCTCCAAGGAATTTTGATGCCAGAACCCACTTGTAGTGATTTTCAACTGCTTGTGTCCGTTTAGCGTTGTCAGGATCACCCAGTCGGCCTTCTCCATCACACATGATTAGATTGGTGGTAACACCATGGTCATCAGCCCGTTTTTTCAGGTCTTTTAGATACGCCATATTCTCGGCCTTATCTTTGAAAAACTGATTCACGTATTCCACACAGCTAATATTGAACTCCTGCTTCGTGACTTTCGCGAAGTTTTCGTTTTTGATTTTTCCTCCAAAGATGGCACGGTGAAGTGACCACTGAGCCAGGGACAGTCTGAACAATGGTTTTTTCTTTTTCTTCTCACCTGCCATTGCCGGCAGTGTAGTAGTCGTTGCTGCGGCCACGGCTGCAGTTTTAATGAAATCTCGTCGATTGGTGGGCAAATGCATCGTTCTGTTTCCTTTGATATTTATCTCATCTGCAGAGCTTTAAAAACGCTCTGAACCGAGGCCGTCATGTATGTTGAATCTTCAGGCTGGATACGCAGAGGGACTGATAGCCTCAGCGGCGGCCTAAGTAGATAAGTATAATTCGGGGTGTTAGACTGGGCAATTATAGCAACAGTCCTCAGAGCGTAATCCTTTGAACGAGCATATCCAACAGGCAGAAGCCGTATTTCGTAGCCTTAACCGCGAAGTCTGGGTGGTTACCAGTGCCCATGAAGATCGTCGGGGAGGTCTGCTGGCCACGTGGGTCTCTCAGGCCTCGCTAAATCCCGACAAACCTGTATTGCTGGTGGGTCTGGCTCCCAATCACAACACAACGGATTTGGTTAATGCATCGGGCTATTTCGCTGCCCACTTGCTTAATCCGACCCAACAACAGCTTGCCTGGAATTTTTCCAGAGATTCGGGTAGGCGACGCGATAAGCTCCAGGGCCTCGCCTGTAATCCGCAGATTACCGCTGCGCCGATTCTCGAAAATTGTCATAGTTATTTGCTTGGCAAGGTATACGCCAAAGTGGAAACCGGAGAGCGCTCGTATTTTTGGGCGGATGTTATGGAGGCCGTACAGTGTTCAAACGAACCCCCTCTTTGTGAGCAGGACTTTATAAAGTGGTGTGATGACGATCAAAAGCAGGTACTGCGTGCAGACAAGACGAGTGATATTGCATTGCAGCGACCACAGCAAATGGCATATCGGCAGGCATTACCAGACTGGTTCAAGGGGACTCATTAACCGCCGAATCGACAGGCTGCCCTCATAGGTTCCTTAGCTGAGGTTGGATATAATCACGGTAGAGTTGTCGTAATGGAAACCCGAGAGAAATAAGCCAACGTGCAGGACCTTGAACGTAAGCAGAGTTTAGCCAGAGAAAAGGCTGTGCTTGCGCGCGTCATCACCCATGATGAAGTGCTCGATGTTGATGAAGACCCGCTGGAAGAGTGTGAACGTTTGGCCTTAACTGCCGGTACGCAAATCCAAATTGGAGTGGTACAGCGTCGCCATGCACTCCACGCAGCAACAGCCTTTGGTAAAGGGAAAGTGGAAGAGTTAGCCACGCTGGTCGAGCACAATGAATCAGATGTCGTTATTTTTGATAATGACCTGAGCCCTGCTCAAACTCGAAACCTTGAAAAGGCGCTTAAGGCGAAAGTCATCGACCGAACCGAATTAATTCTCGACATTTTTGCCTCAAATGCGCAGACACTTGAAGCTCGTCTGGCCGTCGAACTGGCACAATTGGAATATTCGCTGCCGAGGCTCAAGCGTATGTGGACTCACCTGGACCGTGTGAAGATGGGAGTCGGAATGCGTGGGCCAGGTGAAAAGCAACTGGAAGTGGACCGACGTCTGGTGGAGAAACGGATCAGTGATTTGCGGAAGGAGCTCAAGGTCATTGAGAAACGCAAAGAACGACTGGTTGCCTCTCGTAGCGACGTCATGACGGTTTCATTGGTTGGCTATACCAATGCCGGAAAATCCACCCTGATGAATGCGCTTACCGATGCCAAAGTCCTGGCAGAAGACAAGTTGTTTGCAACACTCGATACACGTACCAGACGCTGGCATTTACCTAATTGGGGCCCGGTCCTCTTGAGTGATACTGTAGGGTTTATCAAGAATTTGCCCCATCGACTGATTGCGTCATTCAAAGCAACTCTGGAAGAGGCACATCAGGCCGACTTGCTGCTTCATATTGCCGATGGTTCGAATCCGGCAGTTTATCAGCAAATTCGCTCCGTGTATGAAGTACTCGAGGAAATTGGGATCGATGAAAAGGATGCCTTACTGGTCATTAATAAAGTGGACCAGATTGCAGACCCTCATCAATTGGATTTGATCCTGAATCGTTACCCGAACGCGGTGTCGATTAGCGCCGTAACACGGGAAGGATTTCAAAGTCTGGCAATGGCGGTTAGCGATGCCCTGAGCCGCTCGTTTCTGGACTTAATGGTGGAAACCGGAGTGGAGAACGGACGGCTCATGGCATTCATTGCCGCTCGTGGCGAAATTCTCTCCACTCGGTATTCGGAAACCAGGGTCGTGATTCATTGTCGACTTCCGGAAAAATACGCTGGTCAGATCGACAGGAATACGGCGACCGTCACCCCTCGCCAGGAATATGTCGCCGATGGAGAATCGGTGTCACAGGCGTCTGAGTGAGGTGAGAATAGAGCGTGCGCCGTACATTAGCAAACAAACGATTCGTCGTGACAGGTGCGTCAAGCGGGATTGGGCGAGAACTGGCAGCTCAACTCGTTGCCAAAGGTAACCATGTGCTGGCATTAGCCAGACGGGAAGAGCGTCTGCAGCAACTTGCACAACAACTCAATGACGCATCAGGCACGCTAGCTTACTTATCCGGAGATCTGACTGCCTCAGACTTTCACAACCGGATACTCGAGTGGACCAATCAACATTGGCAGGGTTCTGTGGACGGTCTGATCAATAACGCAGGGATTGGTAGCATTGGTCGCTTTGCCGAATCCAATCAGACCGCCGTACGCCAGGTTATGGAAATTAATTTTTTTGCGGCCGTGGAACTAATCCGAGCTCTTTTACCCGCCTTACGTCAGGGCCAGCAACCTGTGATCTGTAATATTGGATCTGTGCTGGGACATGCTGCCATGCCAGGCAAGAGCGAGTACTGTGCCAGTAAATTTGCACTGCATGGGTTTACCGATGCACTTCGAATGGAGTTACGGGCGGAACAGCTGGATGTGGTTTTGGTGAGCCCTAGTACGACTCGTAGTGAATTCTTTGAATCGGTAATCCACGGTGCCCATCCACAGACTCGTGGTATGTCTGCAGCACAGGTGGCTAGACAATCTTTGAAGGCAATCGAGCGAGGTCAGAGAGAGCGGATTCTATCGTCAGGTGGGCGTTTACTGGTCTTGCTGGATCGTATCGTTCCGGGGCTTCTATCTCGAGCAATCACCTCCTGGTATCAACGTCAAACTGTAAAGGATGGGGAGTAAGCAATCCATGACCCAGGAAGTGTGGCGACAGGAATATCCCTTTGAGTCTCAGTGGTATGAATTGCCTGATGGACAACGCTTGCATTATGTCGACCAGGGGGAAGGTGAACCGGTGGTCATGGTTCACGGTAATCCAACCTGGTCGTTCTACTATCGGAATCTCATACAAGCGGTAGCCGGAACTCATCGAGCGTTGGCTGTAGATCACATCGGTTGTGGGCTAAGTGATAAACCGCAAGCCTACCAATATACGCTCGCCCAACACACGGACAACCTACTCGCACTCATCGAATCGCTTGATTTATCAACGATCCATTTTGTGGTGCATGACTGGGGAGGTGCTATTGGTTTGGGAGTTGCAGCTAGGATTGCTGATCGTGTGAAGAGTTTGACGATTCTCAATACCGGTGCTTTTCCTCCTCCTTATATTCCCTGGCGGATTTATTCGCTGAGAACACCACTGCTAGGCACCTTTGCAATTCGGGCCCTCAATCTCTTTGCTGGTCCTGCCATAAAAATGGCCATGCATCGCTCACGATTGTCGCCGATTGCCAAAGCAGGGTTATTGGCACCTTACGATAGCTGGGCTAATCGCGTTGCTGTGAACGGATTTGTCAAAGATATCCCCTTCGCAAAGTCTCATCCCAGTCGATCGGCACTGGAGCAAGTGGAAGCTGGTTTGGCAGCTCTGCAAGACAAACCAGTCCAGTTGATATGGGGCATGAAAGATTGGTGTTTTAATACAACGTGTCTGGAACGATTTAAGTTGCACTTTCCAAATGCTCGCAGTTTGGAGATCGCTGATGCGGGACATTATGTACTGGAAGATGCAACGGACGAGGTCATTGATTGCGTTGGTGAGTTTCTGGGGCAATGGCAATGAGCTATCAAAACCTAACACTCGGTCAGCAAGTCACACTTGCCTGCATGCTGGAAGTTTCCGCACCCAAACCCGGGAATGTCCACCGGGGAGCAGATTTTGAAGACCTGACATTCTTTGACTTCATTCAAAGTGCTGCTGCCATTGGACCCATGTTTGATCAACATCATCGTGACCGACTTGGTACTCTCGTCTTCGCTGCAATAGAAGCAACCCGGAATGTGGTCTCGACCAATACTAACTTGGGGCTGGTCCTGTTGATGGCGCCTATAGCTCAGGCTGCGAGCTTAAATCCGGAGGGAATTGAAAACGTACTCGCTTCTCTGGATCAGGAGGACACACGTCTGGTGTATCAGGCAATTGAGCTCGCTGGTGCCGGTGGCTTAGGGGAAGTGTCTGAGATGGATATAAATCATGCTCCTCCTGAGTCGTTGCTCGTAGCGATGCAGCAAGCTCAGCAACGTGATCTTATTGCTGCTCAGTATAGTAACGGTTTTCACGATTTGTTCCATTTCGCCGTTCCGAAATTTAAAGAGATCCAGCAGACAGGTTTGTCGCAGGTAGACGCCATTATCAGAATGCATCTGGAATTCATGGCTCACTTTCCAGACAGTTTGATCGCCAGAAAGTGTGGGCACGCGATAGCGCAAGAGTCTGCCGATCGCGCCTCCAACGTTCTCGACGAGGCAAAGCGGGGGGAGCAGGAATATCATGCGGCCCTGAGTGAATTTGATTTTTGGTTGCGAAGTGACGGGCATCGAAGAAATCCAGGCACGACAGCGGATTTCATTGGAGCTGTACTTCTTGTAGGCTTAAGAGAAGGGTGGCTAGAGCCTCCCAGAAACACTAAGTCGTAAAGGTTTTTCTATGTCAAAGAGTTATCGAGTCAAGCTTGAAAAAGAGCACTTGATCTTTAGTGCCGCGCATTTCATCACGTTTGCCGGAAATATTTGTGAACGAATCCATGGGCACAATTACCGAGTGTTTGCCGAAGTGGAAGCTCCGCTGGATGAAAACCAATATGTCATCGACTTTATCGCGTTGCGGGACACCCTTAAGGAGATTACTGAATCACTTGATCATCATGTCTTACTGCCGACAACACACGAACAAATCATTGTCACACCGGATGACAAAGAGGTACTGGTGACATTTGAAGACCGTCGTTGGATCTTTCCATTGGGGGATTGCGTATTACTGCCACTTGCCAATACCACGGCTGAGTTGATCGCGGATTACATTGCGACTGAGTTATTAAAGCGATTCAAAGCGAAAGGGATTACTCAACTCGACGAACTTGTCGTGGGGGTGGATGAAAACGAAGGTCAGTGGGGTGTTGTGACTCGCACGGGAGATGATCTGTCAGTCGAGGGTGTCCAGGACCATTGATTTCCTCCAGGTAGGATGGAATTTTACGTCGTAAAAGGTAAAATTTGCTGCTATGGCTAAGACACCTATGATGCAGCAATACGATGAAGCGAAAGCGATCGCGGAAGACGCTTTGCTACTGTTTAGAATGGGAGATTTCTATGAACTCTTCCATGAGGATGCCCGTATCGCTTCTCGTGAATTGGGGTTATCTCTAACGAGCCGTGATAAAGGTGAAAACCCGATTCCGATGGCTGGTTTTCCTCATCATCAGTTGGAACCGTATTTAAGCCGCCTAATCCATGCGGGTTTTCGCGCAGCGGTTTGTGAACAGGTCCAGGATCCTAAAGAAGCCAAGGGGCTGGTCAAACGCGAAATCGCTCGCATCGTCTCGCCGGGGACGCTCACCGACGATGCCATGCTGAATCCTCGGGAAAGCAATTACCTACTGGCGCTTGTGCAGGACGTAGAGCAGGGCTTGGGCAAAGAGAAGTTGATTGAGGAGCCTGGCGATAAACGTGTTGGGTTTGCCTGGGCTGATCTGTCGACCGGTAAGTTTCAGGCTGCCGTCTTTCGTATGTCTGAGTTGGCAGATCAGTTAGTGAGAATTGGACCGGCCGAAGTTCTGACCGATGAAGAATCCGATTGCATTCCGGAATATCTCGCCGATCAGTTTATGTTGACTAAGCGGCCTGCCTGGGCATTTGCATTGGAGAGTGCTCAGAACGCACTTTCCAGGCAATTCGAAACCAAGCATCTCGACGGGTTTGGTTTTACCGACGGAGATAATCCGGCCATTCGAGCAGCTGGGGCTCTGCTGGATTACTTAGTCGAAACTCAGAAAAGTTCGCTAGATCACTTTGAAAGCCTGCTTCCCTACCGTACCGGCAACTCGCTGGAAATCGATGAAGCGACCCGGCGTAGTCTGGAAATAACTAAAACCTTGCGGGATGGGCGGCGAGATGGTTCGCTACTTTCCGTCATCGATCGTACCGTAACAGCGATGGGTTCGAGATTATTGGCAGATTGGGTGTCCAATCCACTGACTTCCAAAGAGGCGATTGAAGAGCGTCACGATAGTGTCGAAGAATTAACGAAGGAAAATCGCCTGCGGGATGTTTTGCGAGAGCAGTTACGGCAGGTTTATGATATTGAGCGGTTGTTAGCTCGAGTTTCCACAGGCAGGGCGAGTCCTCGTGACCTGGCACATATTGGTAAAACACTTCGCCAACTCCCCACACTCAAGGATGAAATGTCCAAACGGCAAAGTGGCCTGTTGCAAAACGCCCATGACGCGATCGACCTCTGTCCGGAGTTGTGTGATTCGTTGGAATCAGCTTTGGCTGATGAATGCCCACTACTCACTCGTGATGGTGGCATCATTCGGGATGGATATAACGCTCAGCTGGATGAACTGCGGGCATTGGCTGCAGGTGGCAAGCAGTGGATTGCTGAATATCAGGCGAAAGAGGCGGAACGCATCGGCGTGACCAATCTCAAGGTTGGTTTCAACAAGGTGTTCGGCTATTACCTGGAATTGAGTAATGCGAACAAAGAGAAAGCTCCTGAAGAATATATTCGTAAGCAGACACTGAAGAACGCGGAACGGTATATCACTCCTGAACTTAAGGAGTATGAAGAGGCCGTGCTCAGTAGCGACGACAAAGCCAAGGCATTGGAATACGAATTGTTTCTGGCCTTGCGTGATCAGGTACATGCAGCTCAGGGACGGCTTAAACGTACGGCAGATCATCTGGCGATGCTGGATGTGCTGGTGTCGCTGGCAGAACTGGCGGTCCTGCGAGGCTATTGTCGTCCGGTCATGGACATGCAGCCTGTATTGGAAATCCGTGACGGTCGCCATCCGGTGCTTGATATTACAGAACCAGACGGAACTTTTGTTCCCAATGATACGATTGCAAGTCATCGGGACAAGAACCTGTTGTTGATTACCGGCCCTAACATGGCGGGAAAAAGTACCTACATCCGTCAGGTCGCACTGATCACGTTGCTGGCCCAGGTCGGAAGTTTTGTTCCGGCAAGTTCCGCCGTGATTGGAATTGCTGATCGCATCTTTGCTCGAGTTGGTGCTAGTGATGAACTGTCGCGTGGGCAGTCGACGTTCATGGTCGAGATGACCGAAACCGCAAGGATTCTAAACACGGCGACCAAACGTAGTTTGATTATTCTTGACGAAATTGGACGTGGGACAAGCACCTACGATGGGGTCTCCTTAGCATGGTCGATCGTCGAGTTTATTCACGAGCGTCTTGAGGCCAGGACACTGTTTGCCACGCACTATCACGAGCTGACAGATTTAGCGTCCACGCTGGAACGACTGACTAATCTCAACGTGTCCGTCAAAGAATGGGAAGACAATGTTGTCTTCTTGCACAAGATAGTGGAAGGTTCGGCTGATAAAAGCTATGGAATTCACGTGGCAAAACTAGCCGGCGTACCCCGCTCGGTCAATGAACGAGCCGCAGAAATATTAGCTCAGCTCGAAGCGTCTCACAGTGGTGGCGAAATAGTGGTAACCTCAGCACCCGTGTGTCAGGATGCCCAAATGTCATTGTTCGGTGCTCAGGAACATCCACTTTTAGATGATATTCGTGAAGCCGACCTCAACAATATGACTCCGCTGGAAGCATTGACGCTAGTCGAGAAATGGCAGCAATCGCTTGGTGAGTAAGCGTTTCAGGTTCTTATACTAAGCCAACAGAAACACCGTCCAGACACTCCAGATGATTACCCAAGCGATGGCTAACAGGCTGATCACACTGCTCTTTAGGCGAGGGGAGTTCTCCACCGTGTTATTCAATCCGATGGCGGCATAACCCATCAACATGGGAATCATGGGGGCTGTGAATCGTTGTCCTGCCGCAATGGGAATATACCAACCAAAGATAAGAATGCTAACGATGATCAGTGACACGATATAGACCTGTAGACTGCGAGGTATATGGAGCAGCATCAATAAGGTCAGCAGTAAGATGGGCAGCGCTACTAATACTCGACTGTCGTCAATCGGACTCGGTCCCAGTGACCTTACAAAAATAAAGGACTCCCAGCCAATGCCTTGAATTTCCCGTTGTAGTAGCTCGGTGGTTGTGTGATTGTCGAGAAAGGTTCGGAAAACTTCAGGCAGAGAATGAGAGGCGGCCAGTTTTGCCTGAATGGCCGGTTCATCCGGGAAATTATCCATATAGAGAAAATAAGTGTTGACGTTAAACGTGGGAGATTGATAGACGATGGAATTGCGAATTAAGAGCGGGTGGCAGGCGATAATCCAGCCGCATAAGATCACCAGCAGTGTGCCGGTTGCTGCTTGTAGTTTTTTGATTCGGGAATCGTCAGGTCGCCTTTGATAGTAGGCGGTCATCCCGGCCAGACAGAGAGCTCCGAGAAAGACATGGGCTGTCCCTTTGGTTAGATAGGCCAGCCCCATTAGGAATCCCAAGCCAAACCAAAGTTTGCGTGAATGAGTCAGTGTGCGCGCCAAAGCGGATCGGTCCAGCAGAATCCATACCCAGGTGATCCACAGCGTGAGCCATGCTTCACATGTGGCGAGTCCTGAGAAATAGCAAAAAGCATAGTTGGTTGCTATCAGCGTGGCTCCCAAACCTGCGGTTTGCCACCCCCGAGTTTTTACCAGGTGAAGAGTTACTGCCAGAAAGGTTATCAATCCGGCGAAAAAACTAAGTGCCTTTCCGAAATCTAGTGTGGGCGAGAGCGACATCAAGCCAATGTAAAAAGGATGCTGATTGGCCTGAATATACTCGCCAGTATAAAGTTCTTTCAATAAGTTGAGCGGACCACCGGCTTGTTCTACTTCACCGGAAAAACGAAGGAACGCAGCCGGATCACTGTCGGACTGGTTCGTTAAAATGGACAAAAAGGTAGAGGTGATCACCAAAAATGCGATCGTTGCGAGAGCGACAGTGAGTTTTGGTAATCTGCTGGATTGTTGCAGTTCTGTCTGGGGTGGTTCACAGAGGGTAAGCAGCCAGCGTCCCAGTCGATCTAATCTGGCTGTGGACTGGCATGTAAGGATGAGTGATACCGCCAACGTCGCTCCGGTGAAAACGAAACCAACAAGAGCTAGTGGACGAGTGGTAATCCCATGCCAACCAAAGAAATGCAAACCTGTATAACAGGCGGCGGCAGTTGTCGCTGTTAAACCTATGCAGGCAATACGGAGATTTCGAGCCGAACTCATTTTATGATCTGCAGGAGATTACTGAACTGGTCCGTCCAGGGCACTAAATGCGTTTGATTGGATGGAGTTATTAGTTTGGTATTACTCTGTAACTTTGTGAGAAATGTTTCGTTGGTCGTTAGGATGGCCCATTGCGCATCATACGTGTCCACAGTTGCGATTGAATTGAAGGTTCGTAAAAAGAGGTTGTTGTGATTTGCAAGTGCCGCAAGAACAGGCACCAGATCTAAATGTTGATTGCTGATATGGACACAGATAATGCCATCTTCTCGCAGGCGGCTCAAATAAAGATCAAATGCTTCGACGGTCAATAAATGGACTGGAATGGCATCGCTGCTGAATGCATCTAAAATGATCAAATCGGTGGAATGCTGCGGCAGAGTCTGAATCCCCATGCGTCCATCGGCGACAATGACCTCTGCATTGATAGAGGCTTTCGATAGAAAACGAAAGTGAGAATTCGCTAAGGCAACCACATCCGGGTTGATTTCAAAAAATCGAAAGGTGTCTCCTCTGCGAGCATAGGCACATAGCGTGCCAACACCAAGTCCCACGGTGGTGACATCGAGATCTGCCTGATTTCCCAATGTTTTGAATACTTGCCCAATCCCCGATTCGGCTCCATAGTAAGTCGTTGGTTTTAAGGCAGCCGAATCATCAAGGATTTGGGCCCCATGGGCAACACGTCCATGGCGTAGGACTAAGATGTTTTCCTTGTCCGGATCGGGAGCGACATGTAGTGTGCCGTAAAAATTCCGGGTTTTAATCACCGCATCGGATTGTGTCATTTTCCACTGACTCAGGACGACGATTCCAAAGGCCAGCCCACAAGGGATGACGACAGTCAATTGGATCAATCCGTGTTTGTCTAAAATCTGTCTCACGAGGATCAGTCCGGCCAGTGCAAAGGTGACGATTAAACCAAGGTGGTATTCGTGATAGCTTGAGAAAATAAACGGACAAAAAACTGTTACGAAAAAACCGCCTGCCGCTCCTCCCATCGCAATGCAGAGGTAATACAGCGTTAAATGTTGTTTGTCTGGGCGCAGTCGAAATAATTCACCATGACACGTCATGCAAATCATAAAAAAGACGGTCACCAGCATGACTGTGTAAAGGAGCAGGTTTTCAGCAATACTCTGGAATAAATTGAATCCCAGATATTCGTCGGCAGTCTCACGAATGTAGAAGAGACTTAGAAATAGAATTCCGAGGGAGGTCATTCCTGTAAAGCTAAGACGGAAGTACCACCGCGGATTATCAAAGGCAATGATAAAACTCAGTAAATAAAGCGACAGCGGCAAAATCCACAGGAATGGCGTGACAGCTATGTCCTGCGTCAATTGGTCTGTCACAGCCAGGAGTATCGTAGAGGCCAGTGCTGCAAGTCCTGTCCATTTAGCCATGCGTGTATAGGTCGGAGGTGCTTCAATGGCTCCTCGAGGGCTAGTTTGATTTTGATCACGGATCTGCCCTTGTTTGTGGCACCTCCACCCAAGCAGCCCAATACTGGCAGTAAAAAGGAGAAAACCAATCGACCATACTCCGCTTTGGGTCGGGACGTCCAGATAAACTTCTATCAGGAATGGATAGGTCAGCAGAGCGGTCAGTGAGCCTGCGTTCGAAAGTGAATAAAGTCGATAGGGAGTATTCGAACCTTGCGTTAGTGCATACCAATTCTGAACTAAGGGACCGGTGGTTGAGAGGACGAAATAGGGTAATCCAACGGCTCCCAAAAGTAAGATCAGGATGGTGCTGGCAGGTTGCTTTGCAGCCGTAGATACTTCAGGTGAGGTGAAGGAAAGAGGTAAGCAGAGGCAGGCCGAGAGCACGACAAACAGATGGACTTTGATTTGTCGTTTAAGATCCCAGCGGCCAAGCAAATGAGCATAACAGTAACCACCAACCAGGATGGTTTGAAAGAACAGCATGCTGGTCGTCCAGACGCTGGAGGCTCCGCCAAACCAGGCCAGAATCGCTTTGCTGGCGATGGGTTGGATTTGGAACAACAGTAATGCACTGCACAGTATTGTCAACGCTGCTGAGCGGGAGATGGATTTATTTGCATCAGGCATATCAGCGACCAGTAAGTTACCGTCCTAACCAGTTCGTAACTCGGTGAGTCAAATCAGCCTGGTAAGTCAGTCTGTGTACTCTAAATATACAGAATCGTTTCCATTATCGGCTATATTCGCGGCCACCGAATCCATTTCTCCCGGAAGATTGTGGCGATGCATTACTTTTTGAGACTTATTTGCTATGGAGTGTGACCAGTGCGCCTTTGAAGGCGGGAGTACGCGATTGTGGGTCGGTAGTACGTGGTACGAGTACGTTGGCTTCCGGGAAATACATCAGTACGTTACCTGAGCGAATATCTTCATAAGCGTGAATCAGGATGTCCGACAATTCACCGGTTTGGCTTCGGATAGTGACCCTTTGGTTGTTTTTCAATCCCAATCGGTCGATATCCTCAGGATTAATAAGGATGACGTCTCGCCGATCAACACCTCGATAGATATCCGTTTCTTCATAGACGACGGTATTAAACTGACCTTCGCTGCGAACGGTCATCAGGCGTAATTGCTCCTGGCTACCTTTCAGTTCGGGCAGGGTGTGGCAGTGGATTTGAGCTTTGCCATTGGGTGTCGAAAAGGATGGCTTATGAAACGTTCTGCCACTAATCTGGAACTCGTTGTTGGTTTCGTCGATTTCTCCAATCTTTTCAAACCCCGGGATCGTCTTACTGATAGCTGAACGAATATTAGGTGCTGCTTTCATGGCCTGCCAGTCAACAGGGCACTCAGTCCCCAGAACATTCAGGGCGATATCTGTAATGACATCGATTTCGCTGCGAGGACCATCATGTCTGCGCGGGCCACCGTCACTGAGTCGGACGTAATTAAACATCGATTCCTGCGTGGTCTTTTGTGATTCTTCATCCCGGGCAAGGACCGGCAAAATGATGGTTTGGTCTGCCAACGCGTGTGCATGCCCTGTGTTCAACGTTGTGTTGATATACACCAGTGTTTTTAATTTGCTTAATGCCTGGGACGCAAAGTCTAGATCCGGATTGGATCCGTAGAGGTTTCCACCGAGGCATACGCCCAGACTGAGCTCCCTGCGGTCAGCCGCTTCCATGCAGCCAAGTGTATCGAGTCCTGTTGTGGTTGGAAGCTGGACATTGAGTTCACTTTCAAGTGCCTCAAAGACGGCATCCTTGAGTTTCGGGGTGACGCCGACTGAGCCAATTCCCTGAACATTGCTGTGTCCGCGAACGGGTAACAACCCGGCGTGTGGACGTCCCACCATCCCGCGCATCAGTGCCAGATTAGCGATTGCCTGTACGTTTTGTACACCGTGTTCATGGTGCGTGATTCCCATCGTCCAGCAGAAAATTACGTTTTTGGCTTCGGCATAATGCGAGGCCATTTCACGTATTTCCTCTTCGCAGAGTCCGGATTTGGTTGTGATTTCATCCCAGCAGACCTGTTCGAGGTGCGTAAGCCACTCGCGTGCCCCGTCACAGTAGTTGTCAAGGAACGCTGAGTCCTGAGCTCCCATTTCCTGGATCACCTTGGCAATCCCGGTCAGCATTGCCAGATCCCCACCGATATGTGGTTGTACATACTGGTCGGCAATCGGGGTTCCGAACAGCAGGCTGTGAGGGTTACTGGGAACCTTGAAGTTCACAAGTCCGACTTCCACTGCCGGATTTACGACAATGACCTTCCCTTTTTTATGTTTCACCTGCATGAGGGTGGTCATGAGTCTGGGATGATTGCTGGGTGGATTCCCTCCAATAACGAATACCAAATCGGCATGCTCGACATCATCGAGCACGACGGTGGCTGTTCCACTACCGACAGCACTTGAGAGTCCAACACCGCTTGCCTGATGGCAATAATAGCTGCAGTTGTTGACGTTGTTGGTTCCATAGAGGCGTGCAAAGAGCTGCAGAAGAAATCCTGCTTCGTTGCTGCTGCGACCACTGAAATACCAGAACGAGTCATCTGGTTGAGTTTCGCGTAGTGCACTACTGATTCTCGTGAGTGCTTCGTCCCATTCGATGGGCCGATAAAAGTCGGAACCCTTTTCGTAGAGCATCGGCTGAGTTAATCGGCCGGCATGTTCCAGTTGATACGGGGTTTGCAGTTTCAATTGAGCGATGGCGTGGGATTCAAGATGCTGGCCGGCACCTGCATCTTGCAGATCAGCGGCCATTGCCTGAATTGACTTCTTGCACATTTCCAGCGAGCGACCGGTCTCATTAACCATCCCGCCGGATTGACCTCCCATACCAACAGCACAGGTCTTGCAGGTGTTCTTACTGCGTAGTGCTTTCCACATCCGCAGAAATCCACCCGACGACCACGACTTTTTCATCACGTAGCGAATGGCCTGCCAGCCACCACCACTTTTGGGTTTTCTGATCAACTTATCGATTGCTTCAAAAAGGCAGATTATGCAGTTAGTCTAAAGCGACAGTGACTGTTTTGGTTTCGAGGTAATTCTTCAGGCCTTCTTCACCTAACTCACGTCCGATGCCAGACATTTTGAATCCACCAAAGGGAGCCGCTGCATCAAACACGTCATAGCAGTTTACCCAGACAGTCCCGGCTCGCACGCGATCTGCCAGTAAGTGTGCTTTGCCGATGTCGCGAGACCAAACCGCAGCCGCAAGTCCATAGAAGGTGTTGTTGGCTCGCTGGATCAGATCTTCAGTGTCCTTAAACGTCAGAATCGACATGACAGGTCCGAAGATTTCGTCTGTGGCGATCTGCATTTCGTCGGTGACTCCATCAAACAGAGTGGGCTCGATAAAGTACCCTTGTTCACCATGCCGACTGCCGCCGGTTAAGCATTGAGCACCTTCATTCTTACCGATGTCGATGTATTTCAAAATCTTGTCGAATTGCGCCTGATCAACCTGAGGCCCTTGTTCTGTGGATTTGTCAAACGGGTCACCGACCACGCGAGACTGGTTCATGGCCACAAGCTTGGCCACAAATTCGTCGTGAATGTCTTCCTGAACGAAGAGCCGGCTACCGGCACAACAACACTGCCCCTGATTAAAGTAAAGGCCAAAGTGAGATCCGGCTGCCGCAGCATCCAGATCCGCATCATTAAAGACTACATTCGGACTTTTACCTCCAAGTTCGAAGGTCAACCGCTTCAGAGTTTGCGAGGCATCGGCCATGATGGTTTGAGCTGTTTTGTATTCCCCTGTAAATGCCACCTTGTCGATGCCCGGGTGTTTCACTACAGCAGCACCGGCGGTCGGGCCAAATCCCGGGACGACGTTGATGACTCCATCAGGTACGCCGGCCTTTTGTGCCAGTCGTGCCATACGGAGGCAGGTCAACGGAGTTTGTTCAGCCGGCTTCATCACAATCGTACAGCCGGTCGCCAGTGCCGGTCCCCATTTCCAGGCGACCATGAGCATCGGGAAATTCCAGGGAATGATTTGGCCAACCACTCCGACAGGTTCCTTCTTTGTGTAGGTAAAGAAGTTTCCCCGAACCGGGATCGTCTGACCATGAATCTTGTCAGCAAAGCCGGCGTAATATCGCAGACAGTCGATAGTTAATGGTAGGTCGGCCGCGAGTGAGTCACTGATGGGCTTACCGTTATCCAAGGTTTCCAACGCTGCCAGTTCTTCCATTTCGGCTTCGATCAGGTCAGCCAGCCGATACATAATCGCGCCTCGCTCCCGAGCATCCATCGTACGCCAGGGGCCCTCGTCAAATGCTTTGCGGGCTGCTTTTACGGCTTTGTCGACATCAACGGAATCTCCCTCTGCCACTTGAGCGATAACTTCGCCTGTGGCTGGATGAACGGTTTCGAAGGTGTTTCCACTTTCAGCAGGAATCCATTCCCCACCAATGAAACATTGTGTTTGTCGAATCGTTGGCCTAGCGACGATTTCAGCGGTTGCCATGATCTATCTCCGAAGATTGGTTTGGTTTGTTTGCTAACAGGTGATTCTAACGCTTATTGCCGGTGAGATACAAATCCTACAAGCTGGGAAAATGGACTTGGTTGTGTGGATCCTGGCATCGCCTACCCGAGGGTGGTTCTGCCATCTATACTTAACTCTTGAATTTTCCCAATACTCAGTAATGATCTTAGGTATTCAAAGACCGATGAAAGCAATTGCAGTTAAACCTGGTACACCGAACAGCGTTCATATGACCGAGCTACCTATGCCGGCGGTCGCAGATATCGAAGAGGGTAAGGGCGTATTAGTACGGGTGCTCAAGGTTGGCGTTGATGCCACAGATCGTGAAATTAACGATGCCTTGTACGGGAACCCCCCCGCAGGATATGACTTTTTGACGATTGGTCATGAAGTCTTTGGCGTGGTGGAGGAGACCGGAGCAAATGTTCGGTCCATCAAACCAGGTGATTTTGTGACTGCCACGGTGCGTCGTCCGGGCGGGTCGATCTATGACCAAATTGGTACGTACGATATGACCAGTGAAGAGACCTACTACGAACGTGGAATTAATCTTCGTCATGGGTTTATGACCGAATACTTTGTTGATGCCGAAGAATACATTGTCAAAGTTCCTCAGGGCCTGCAACACCTGCATGTTTTAATGGAACCGATGAGCTGTGCGGCCAAAGCAATTCAACAGGCCTTCGAAGCTCAGCAACGTATGAAAGTCTGGCGTCCTGAACGAGCCTTCGTGCTGGGGGCAGGACAAATTGGCCTGCTGAGTACACTGGTTTTGAAGAATCGGGGCCTTGATGTTTACACATTGGCACGTTCGGCCAAAGGAACACTTAATTCAGAAATCGTCGAAGGGCTCGAGGCTACTTACGTTTCCACTCGTGAAACGCCCATTGAGGCATTAGTCGATCAGGTTGGAAAGGCCGACTTGATCGTGGATGCGACGGGGCATAGTGGTGTTGCCTTTGACGCCATGAATCACCTCGGACACAACGGTGTCCTGGTTTGGACGAGTATCACCGGTGGAGAACGAGCGGTGGAAATTCCCTCGGATAAAATCAACATCGAATGGGTGTTGGGTAATAAGCTTCTTGTTGGTAGCGTGAATGCGAACAAATCTCACTTTGAATCCGGAATCCGTGATCTCGCTTTAGGCGAAGTGATGTATCCGGGAGTACTACAGAGAATCTTGACCAATCCCGTGGATGGATTTGAGAATTATCAGGAATTGATGCGTCTGCTAGTGGAAGAGCCAACCGCACTGAAAGTTTACATGAATGTGAGCGAGTAATTAGCTGACAATGTCATGAACGACTTTTCCGTGCACATCGGTAAGTCTGAAATCACGGCCTTGATAACGGTAGGTAAGTTGCTCGTGATCGATTCCTAATAAATGCAGGATCGTAGCCTGTAAATCGTGGACATGTACGTGGCCCTCGGCAACGTTATAACTAAAATCGTCCGTCGCTCCGTGGGTGTAACCTGCTTTGACGCCTCCGCCAGCCATCCAGTAAGTGAAACAACGAGGGTGATGATCCCGCCCTGCACTGGGTGTGTTCCAATTGCCCTGCCCGGCGACACCCCGCCCAAATTCTCCTCCCCACACGACGAGCGTATCCTCCAGTAATCCACGTCGCTTCAGATCGGTAATTAAGGCTGCCGTCGCCTGATCGGTATCCCGGCAACGAGCAACGCACCAGGTACTGAGTCGACTGTGATGATCCCAGTCGGGATGGAATAATTGCGTAAATCGGACTCCGCGTTCAGCAAGTCGGCGAGCCAGGATGCAATTGGCAGCATAACTTCCCGGTCGACGAGAATCGGGGCCGTAAAGTTCGAACACTTCTTCAGGCTCATCTGAGAGGTCGGTCAGTTCAGGAACGCTGGCCTGCATGCGATAGGCCATTTCAAATTGTCTCGTCCGCGCCTCGATTTCAGGGTCACCGCTTTTACGAGATTTCAGTTTGTTGAGCTGTCCGATGCCATCGAGAAGTTTACGGCGCATTTCCCGCGGCAGGCCGTCCGGATCTTCTAAATACAATACAGGTTCGCTGGCATTGCGGAATTTCACGCCCTGATAGCGAGAAGGTAGAAAGCCGTTGCCCCAGTAATAGTTGTAGAGCGGTTGGTCGCTGGGACGCTGCATTTTCGAAACCAATACGACGTAATCGGGTAAATCACGATTAGGTGACCCCAACCCGTAGCTCGCCCAGGCTCCAACGCTGGGACGCCCCGGGATCTGACTGCCTGTCATCATAAAGGTCATCGCCGGAGCATGATTGATGTATTCGCTGTGCATCGATTTCACAAAACATAAATCATCCGCCACCGCACCGATGTGTGGTAACCACTCGCTTACAGTCGCTCCACTTTCACCCCATTGACGAAATTTAGCATGAGACGGCATGACTAACTGAGCTTTTCCAGCTGTCATGGTCGTTAGTCGTTGCCCCTGACGAATTTCTTCGGGCAGGTCCTTGCCAGCCCACTTATGCATGTCCGGTTTGTGGTCGTAGAGTTCAATCTGAGAAGGACCACCGGATTGAGTGAGATAGATGACACGTTTGGCTTTGACGTCATGATGAGGTAAATCCGCCAGACCTCCATGCTCATTACGTGCTTTAGGTTGCTGGCCCAAAGCATGGCCTTGCAATAATCCTCCGGCAGCCATTGCTCCCAGACTGATTCC